>ERZ778017.35-NODE-35-length-274934-cov-15.650490_pt1 | contig 274934 bp, 236 predicted proteins | sample MGYA00375747_ERZ778017 | MGnify/ENA primary metagenome ERZ778017 (study PRJEB29350, sample SAMN05509838) | bioreactor metagenome | biome: bioreactor; material: wastewater | place: South Africa: University of Cape Town | collected 2014-03-17 ... | reverse complement strand
TCACCGCTTCCGGATCGAGCCTGCCGGTCGAGACGATGCCGCGACCGAGGCCTGCCAGCATCTTTTCGTTGAACAGCACGGTCGGAGAGCGCGCCACCCCCTCATAGACGACAAGGCGGATCGAGTTCGAGCCGATGTCGATCACGGAGATAGGACGGCGATCCTGCAGGCGTCCCTGCGAGCCCGAAATCATGCGCCCGATGCAATCCGTGCTTTTTTTGCACGCTTGTGCTGGGCACGCTTGTATTGGGCTATTCGTTTCGGCGCATGGCTCTTCAATGCATCGCCCCGTCCCGACAGGCTCGGATTGGTCATGAAATATTCCTGTGCATTGAACGGCTCTTCGCCTTCTTCGGGAGCCATGCGGCGCGAGGTTCCGTCCGCCATTACTTCGAAACTCTGCTGGTTGTCCATGATGTTTCCCAGCATGATCTGGCCGAGCACCTGCTCATGCACGGTCGGATTGGTGATGGGCACGAGCGCCTCGACCCGGCGGTCGAGGTTGCGCGGCATCATGTCGGCCGACGAGATATAGACGATCGCGTCGTCGGAGGGCAGGCCGCGCCCGTTGCCGAAACAGTAGATGCGGCTGTGCTCCAGGAAGCGGCCGACGATCGATTTGACCCGGATGTTCTCCGACAGCCCGGGCACCTGGGGCCGCAGGCAGCAAATGCCGCGCACGACCAGATCGACCTCCACGCCCGCACCGCTCGCCTCGTAGAGCGCGTCGATGACGATCGGATCGACGAGCGCGTTCATCTTCATCCAGATCTGCGCAGGCAGGCCGGCGCGCGCATGGCCGACCTCGTCCTCGATATGGCTGAGTATCCGGCTTCTCAGCGTAAAGGGCGAAATCGCCAGCGCCATCTCCTTGGCCGGCTCGGCATAGCCGGTGATGAAGTTGAAGATTTGCGCCACGTCGTGCGCGATCTGGGACGAGCAGGTGAAATAGGAAAGGTCGGTATAGATCCGCGCCGTGATCGGATGGTAGTTGCCGGTGCCGAGATGGACATAATTGCGCAGTTTCGCACCCTCGCGACGCACGATCAGCGACATCTTGGCGTGCGTCTTCAGTTCGATGAAGCCGAACACGACCTGCACGCCGGCGCGCTCCAGGTCGCGCGCCCAGCGGATATTCGCCTCCTCGTCGAAGCGGGCCTTCAACTCCACCAGCGCCGTGACCGACTTGCCGGCTTCGGCCGCATCGATCAGCGCGCGCACGATCGGGCTGTCGTTTGAGGTACGGTAGAGCGTCTGCTTGATCGCCACGACATCCGGGTCGAGGGCGGCCTGGCGCAGGAACTGAACCACCACGTCGAACGATTCGTATGGATGATGGACGATCAGGTCCTTCTCGCGGATAGCGGCAAAGCAATCGCCGGCATGTTCGCGGATGCGCTCCGGAAAGCGCGGATTGTAAGGCAGGAACTTCAGGTCGTCGCGAGGCAGGGCCACGATCTCGGAAATCTGGTTGATGGCAAGCGGCCCGGGAAGAACGCTGATGCGTCCCGACGACACGCCGAGTTCGCGGGCGACGAAGTCGCGCAGCGCCTCCGGCATGGCGCTGTCGAATTCGATGCGGATCACCGAGCCACGCCGGCGGCGCTTCAACGCCGTCTCGAACAGGCGCACCAGGTCCTCCGCCTCCTCCTCCACCTCGATATCGGAATCGCGAATGATGCGGAACGTGCCCGAACCCTTCACCTCGTATCCCGGGAACAGCTTGGCGATGAACAGCGCCACCACCTCCTCAAGCGTGATGAAGCGCACCGCCGTGTCGCGGTCCGGCAGGCGGGTGAAGCGCTTCAGCGCGACCGGCAGGCGTAGAAGCGCCGTCATCTCCTCGCCCTCGATCAAATGGCGGAGCGTCAGCGCGATGGAAAAGCCGAGATTGGGAATGAAAGGGAAGGGATGGGCCGGGTCGATGGAAAGTGGCGTGAGCACCGGGAAGATCGCTTCGAGGAAATGCTCCTCCAGCCATTCGAGGTCTTCCCGGCCGAGCAGATCGGCTCCGACGATCTCGATACGCTCCTTCTTCATCAGGTTGCGCAGGATCGACAGGCTCGCCTGCTGCTCATGCTGAAGCCGGCCGACTTCAAGCAGGATACGGTCAAGTTGTTCCTCCGGCGTACGGCCATCCGCGCTGCGGGTGGCGATGCTCTGCCGCACCTGGCCGGCAAGGCCGGCAACGCGCACCATGAAGAACTCGTCCAGATTGTCCGCCGAAATCGACAGGAAGCGCACGCGCTCCAGGAGCGGATGATTGGGGTTCTGCGATTCCTCGAGCACGCGGCGGTTGAATTGCAGCCAGGAGAATTCCCGGTTGACGAAGCGGTCGGGATTGTCGGCGACAGCCTTTCCCTCAGGCGTCGGCTCGCTCCTGAATTCGGACTTGACCGGCTTCAACTCGTTCATTCCACACCCGTTCGATCGGCACCCATGGCAGCGATCCACCCTCCTGACAGGGTTTTACGACAAACTCGTATCACATATCTTGCATCGGACATTTATATGTTACAAACGCCGCCTCGGGCGCATGATACCGCCCGACAGGACTTCCAGCGGAGACCATGATGGCCGGACATTCGACCCCCCATTTCCAGAACGACGCCGGACATGCCGCGATCGACATCGGGGTCAGGGAATTCATGTGCGTGGGCGCCAACCCGCCGCAGGACCATCCGCATGTCTATATCGACATGGGCGACGACGATCAAAAAGTCTGCCCCTATTGCTCGACCCTTTACCGCTATGACCCGGCGCTCAAGGCCGACGAGACGCGGCCGGCGGGATGCCTCTACATCGACAAGGCGGCCTGAACGCTCACGCAAACGCAATGGACGGCCGCCCTCCCCGCACCATCCTCGTTGCGGGTGCGGGTATCGCCGGCCTGACCGCCGCGCTTGCCTTCGCCGCGCGCGGGTTCCGGGTCCAACTATTCGAGCGAGCCACGAAATTCGAGGAGATCGGGGCAGGCATCCAGCTTTCGCCGAACGCGACGCGTATCCTTGGCAGGCTGGGCGTGCTCGATGCGCCGGGCGGCACGGTCGCGCCCGAAGCGGTCGTCCTGAAGGATGGCAAAAGCCTCAGGGAACTCGCCCGCGTGCCGCTCGGCAAGGCGGCGGAGGCACGCTGGGGAGCGCCCTACCTTGTCGCCCATCGCGCCGATCTGCATGCCGCGCTCCTCGCCCGCGCGGCGGAGCATGCCGGCATCCGGCTTCATCCCGGTGCGGTCGCCGCCGGCGCTGCCTACGAGGACGGCGCCGTCACGGCCGCGATCGAGCGCGGCAGCAGGCTTGAGAACGTGGCGGGAGCGCTGCTGGTCGCGGCCGACGGCGTGTGGTCGGATCTTCGGCGCTTCGTGAAGGGCAGCCGCGCCAGCCGCCCGACCGGAACCATGGCCTGGCGCGCGCTGGTCGAGACGGCAAGCCCTGCCGGCCGCGCGCTGGCTCCCCTCGCTCCGCCCGATCGCGTGACCGCCTTCCTGAACCCGGCGCTGCACCTCGTCGTCTACCCGCTGCGCGGCGGCGCGATGCTCAACCTCGTCGCGCTGACGAGGGGCGACGCCGGGCCGGGATCGTGGGCGAACGCGCTGGACACAGGGCCTTTGGCGCGGGCGATGCGCGGTTTCGCCCCGCCCCTTGCCGGCCTGGCCGAAGTCGCAAAACCATGGACAGCCTGGCCGATCCATGCGGTCGATCCCGACGGGCCATGGACCGATAGACGCGGCCTGGCACTGATCGGCGATGCCGCGCACGCCATGACGCCGTTTGCCGCGCAGGGCGCGGCGATGGCCGTAGAGGATGCCTGGGTACTGGCCACACTGGTAGCCGAGGCGCCGAACGATTTGCCGGCGGCGCTAACGCGCTATGAAGCGATCCGGCGACCGCGCATCCGCCGCGTCGTCCGGCGTGGCGCCTTCAACCATTTCACCTGGCACGCCTCCGGCCCGGTGGCGCTGGCTCGAAATCTGGTGCTGGCGGCGCGCTCACCCGACCGCCTCGCCGCCGATTTCGACTGGCTCTATGGGTGGCGGCCGGAGGGCTGAGGCGCGAGCCCGCAAGGCAAGCCAGCAATGGCGCGTCCTTAGAAGGGCGAGCCTCGAAGGACACGCCGCAGGCGCTTGACGGGATAGGTGCGCCTCAGTGCAATATCTGGCTGAGGAACAGCTTCGTGCGTTCGTGCTGCGGGTGGTCGAAGAATTCGGCCGGCGTGTTCTGCTCGACGATCTGGCCGGCGTCCATGAAGATCACGCGGTTGGCGACCTGACGGGCGAAGCCCATCTCGTGCGTCACGCAGATCATCGTCATGCCTTCTTCGGCCAGGCTCACCATCGTCTCCAGCACTTCCTTGATCATCTCGGGATCGAGCGCGGAGGTCGGCTCGTCGAAGAGCATGATGCGCGGGTGCATGCAAAGCGAGCGCGCGATCGCCACGCGCTGCTGCTGGCCACCGGACAATTGGCCCGGATATTTATTGGCCTGCTCGGGGATCTTCACGCGGTTTAGGAAGTGCATGGCCGTCTCTTCCGCCTGCTTCTTGGGAACCTTGCGCACCCAGATCGGCGCCAGCGTGCAGTTCTCGAGGATGGTGAGGTGCGGGAAAAGATTGAAATGCTGGAAGACCATGCCGACCTCGCGGCGCACCTCGTCGATCTTCTTCAGATCGTTGGTGAGTTCGATGCCGTCGACGACGATCTTGCCCTTCTGGTGCTCTTCCAGCCGATTGATACAGCGGATCATGGTCGACTTGCCCGAACCGGAAGGGCCGCACACGACGATGCGCTCGCCGTTCATGACCTTCAGGTTGATGTCCTTCAGTACATGGAACTCGCCGTACCATTTGTGCATGGCGACGATCTCGATGGCGACGTCGGTGTCGGACACCTGCATGCGGTCCTTGTGGACCTTGATCTCCTCGGCCTTGACGGCGTTTTCTGTCGCCATGGAAATTCCCCTTATCGTTTGTGGCCGGTATCGAGCCGGCGTTCCATGAACATAGAATAGCGCGACATGCCGGCGCAAAACACGAAATAGATGAAGCCGGCGAAGACGAGGCCCGTCATCGGGGTCTGCGCCGTGGCCCAGGTCGCGTCGGAGAAATTCTGCTGGACGGAGCCCAGAAGGTCGAACATGCCGATGACGTAGACGAGCGTGGTATCCTTGAAGAGGCCGATGAACTCGCTGACGATGCCTGGAATGACGAGCTTCATCGCCTGCGGCAGGATGATCAGCCGCATCTTCTGCGCATAGGTCAGGCCGAGCGAATCGGCACCCTCGAACTGGCCTTTCGGGATCGCCTGCAGGCCGCCGCGGATGACTTCCGCCATGTAGGCGGAGGCGAAGATCGCCACGCCGACAATGGCCCGCAGAAGTTTATCGAAATAGGTGCCGGGCGGCAGGAAGAGCGGCAGCATGACGCTCGCCATGAAAAGCACCGTCACCAGCGGCACGCCGCGAATGAGCTCGATGAAGGCGACGCAGACCATCTTGACGACGGGCAGCCGCGAGCGTCTCCCCAGCGCCAGGATGACGCCGCAGGGAAGCGAAACGGAAATACCGACAAAGGAGAGGATCAGCGTCACCATCAGGCCGCCCCAAAGCGGCGTCTCGACATGGAGAAGGCCGAACCAGCCGCCGAGAAGCAGGACGAAGGCGACGACCGGGAACACGATGAAGAGCAAAAGCGCGTTCAGGCCCTTGCGCGGCACGCTCGGTATAAGGAGCGGCGCGAGCAGAAGGATGAACATGATGGCGACAAGATCGACGCGCCAGCGCTCCCCGACCGGATAGCGGCCGTAGATGAACTGCTGGAACTTGTCGGCGACGAAGGCCCAGCACGCGCCCGACCAGCCGTCCGGCCGCACGCCGCCCTGCACCGTGGTGGCGCAGAAGCTGCGGTCGGTTCCGGTCCATTGCGCCGACAAGAACAGCCAGTCGACGAGCGGCGGCAGGGTAAGCACCAGTATCGCGATGCCGACAACGGTCAGCACGGAATCGGTGACGGACGCAAACAGATTCGTGTGCAGCCAGTGCCCGAGACCTTGCTCGGAGCGCGGCGGCGCCTCGGCGTTGATCATCTCGACACGGACGAAGGAGAGGTCGTGTTCCTGCATGGGACTACCTCTCCACCAATGCCATCTTGGCATTGAACCAGTTCATGAAGAGAGAGACCAGCAGGCTCAGGCCCAGATAGACGGCCATCCAGATGGCGACGATCTCGATCGCCTGGCCCGTCTGGTTGAGCACGGTACCGCCGATGGCGACGAGGTCGGCATAGCCGATCGCGACCGCCAGCGAGGAGTTCTTCATGAGGTTCAGATACTGACTGGTCAGCGGCGGTATGATGATGCGCATCGCCTGCGGAACGACGACGAGGCGCAGCGTCGTACCCGGCCGGAGACCGAGGGCGTGGGAAGCCTCCGACTGGCCGTGCGGCACGCCCATGATACCGGCGCGGACGATCTCCGCTATGAAGGCAGCCGTATAGAAGGAGAGCGCCAGGTAGAGCGAAAGAAACTCCGGCTTCACCTGGACGCCGCCGGTCAGGTTGAAGGTCGACAGTTTCGGCACCTCGAAGGAAAGCGGCATGCCGGCAAGCAGGAAAGCCAGCGTCGGCAGGCCGACGATCAGCGCAAGCGACGTCCACAGCACCGGAAACCGCTGGCCGGTCGCCATCTGGCGCTGCGTCGCCTTCACCTTGACGAAGACGGCAAGCGCGATCGCGATCAGGAATGCGAGCCCGACCAGCCAGGCATGCTCGCCCCAGACGAATTTCGGGAAGTAGAAGCCACGGCTGTTCAGGAACATGCCAAGCGGCATCCGGATGCTCTGCCTGGGCTGCGGCAGCACCGACAACACGCCGATATACCAGAAGAAGATGACGAGAAGCGGTGGGACGTTGCGGAAGATTTCCACATAGATCATGCAGATCTTGCGGATCAGCCAGTTGCTGGAGAGCCGCCCGATACCGACCAGAAAGCCGAGGATCGAGGCGGTGACGATGCCGAATACCGAAACCAGCAGCGTGTTGAGGAAGCCGACTACGAGAGCCCGCTCGATGGTGGAGTCGGACGAGAACGAGATCAGCGAATCGCTGACGTCGAAGCCGGCCCTGCGCTCCAGGAACCCGAATCCGGAAGCGATGTGGGCTCGCTGCAAATTGTCTATCGTGTTGCCGATGATCCAGTAGATGAAGCCGACAAGGAAGACAAAAAGCAGGACCTGGAAAAATATTCCCCGTACCTTGGGGTCGTTCAGCGGCGACACCTTGCCGGTATCGACCGCACGCAATGTGTCCTGCGACGCCATGGTTGCTCCTCAGCAAGAGGGCGGGAGGCGGACAATCCGCCTCCCGGAACCAATGTCATGCGTCAGCGAATCGGCGGCGCGTACATGATGCCGCCCTTGTTCCAGAGCTGGTTGAGGCCACGCTTGATCTTGAGCGGGCTGCCCTGGCCAAGGTTGCGCTCGAAGGACTCGCCGTAATTGCCGACGGCCTTTACGATGTTGACGACCCAGTCTTCGCTCACGCCCAGATCGGCGCCGTATTTGGAGCCCTTCTCCTGGCCGAGGACACGCCTGATCTCGGGCTTGTCGGAGTTCTTCATCTCTTCGACGTTGGCCTGGGTGATGCCGTCCTCTTCGGCGATGATCATCGCGTTGAGCGTCCACTTGACGAGGTCGAACCACTGGTCGTCGCCCTGGCGGACGGCCGGGCCGAGCGGCTCCTTGGAGATGATCTCCGGCAGCACGACATGGTCGTCCGGGTTCTTGAGCGACAGCCGGATGGCATAGAGGCCCGACTGGTCGGTCGTGTAGACATCGCAGCGGCCCGAATCATAGGCGGCGTTCGTCTCCTCGAGCTTCTCGAAGACCACGGGATTGTATTCCATGTGGTTGGCCTTGAAGTAGTCGGCGAGGTTGAGCTCGGTCGTGGTGCCGGTCTGCACGCATACCGAGGCGCCGGAAAGCTGCAGCGCCGAGGTGACCCCGGAGAGCTTCTTGGCGTTGATCATGAAGCCCTGGCCGTCATAGTAGTTGACGCCGGCGAAGTTGAAGCCAAGCTCGGTGTCGCGCGTTTCGGTCCAGGTCGTGTTACGGGAAAGAATATCGATCTCGCCCGACTGGAGCGCCGTGAACCGCTCCTTGGCAGTGGTTGGCGTGAACTTCACCTTGCTGCCGTCGCCGAAGATCGCAGCCGCGACGGCGCGGCAGATATCGATGTCGAAGCCGACCCAGTTGCCCTTGCTGTCGGGCGCCGCGAAGCCAGCAAGCCCCGTGTTCACGCCGCACTGCACGAAGCCTTTTTTCTTTACGTCGTCCAGTGTCGACGCATTGGCCACTGCCGCCATGTAGGCCAGCGCCGTTGCGCTCAGAACGCCTGTAAGAAGAGCTTTTCGCATGTTTACTCACCCTTTGTTGTTATTCCGGTGCCGTGGCCCGGTCTTTTTTCCCTCGCGAAACGCAGCGGGTCGAACATGGCTGGCGCCATAGCGACCGTCCCCATCGGGGTCTGCTCTCCCATTCGCGGATGCTATCGAAGGCGATTATTGGGCGGCGGTCAAGTACGAAAGACGGCAAAGATGTGGTGAGAACCGGCGTTATCGATTAAATCGACGCCTTGTCAGCATACTATTGCGTAGGAACCGGAAGATCATGCAATTTTCGTTCCTGCTTCCCGCTCTTGACGGGATTTTCTCCTCCCCTAGCAAGAACAGATTGTCCACAGGCTGAATAATACGGACAATCTGACGAGAAAAGAACCAGTCAAAGCGTCGGCAGCCGCGTCAGTCGTTACGAGAGATTGTTCGCCCTGAAACCCGGAATCGTGGAACTGGCAGCGATTCGCCGCTCCTGATGCGGAACGCGACACGTCGGCGCGCCAGCCAGCGCGCGACCAACAGGGCCGAGAGCAGACCAACGGCATAGCCCGCCACGACATCCGACGGGTAATGCGCGCGAGCGGCAACGCGCGTCGCCGCCCCGAAGGCGCATAGCAGGAAGATCGGGAGGCGCGCCCTCGGGAACCAGAGCATCAGTACCATCGCCACCGCGCCCATGGTGGCGGAATGACCGGAGGGAAAACTGTTGAGATCGTAGCTGGCGCTGAAGGGTTGGAAATGAAGCGATCCGCCTTCGTCGAACAGAACGGGCCTCGCCCGGCCGATCAGGATTTTGGCAACGCCAACGACGATCCTGGCAAACCCGACGGCCAGGAACGCAAAGCCGGCCTGCGCGAAAAGGAAAGCAAGCAAGGCACGGCCGGAGCGGCTGCGCGCCTCCCAATCGAGGCAGGCGATGCCGAGGCACAGAAGCGCGGCCGCCACCAAATACCATTGCGATTTACCGACATTGGTTATTTCCGCCATGAATGCCAGGAACGGGGAATGGCTCGCCCGGACGAAAAGAGTGGCGCCGTCGTCGAGGAGATGCGCGGCGACCACCGCCACGGTTGCCGCCAACGCCGTCCAGGTCATCGACGATGTCCATGCCGGAGGTCCGATCGTCGGCGGTCGCGTCAGGGAAAGCCATGCGGCCCTGAACGTCCGAGCGATGCGGGCACGGCGTCCGGCAGGCCGCGGCGCTCTGTCTGTCACCGGAGAATCCATCCTGGCTCAATCCGTACAGGTTGCGCCCGCCCCGCGCGCCGACTATGCCTTTTTCGCATTCGCTAAAGCGCGTCGCGATCTTTCAGCTTCGCTCCGTGCGCTTTAGCTTCTTGATTTCGCGCATGTCTTTAACCCGAAACCGGAGCCACTTTCGGGAGACATGCTCTAGCAGGGCAGGTCACATATGGCGAGACGCATTGACGGCAAGATGGGCACCAACACGCGGCTTGCCCATATAGGCAACGACCCGCGCGATTTCTACGGCTTCGTCAACCCGCCGGTCGTGCGCGCCTCGACGGTTCTTTATCCCGACGCCGCGACGATGGTTTCGCGCAAGCAGAAATATGTCTACGGCACGCGCGGAACGCCGACGAGCGATGCGCTTTGCGATGCGATCGACCATCTTGAGGGCTCGGCCGGCACGGTCGCGGTGCCCTCCGGTCTCGTCGCGGTCACCTTGCCGCTGCTCGCCTTCCTGTCGGCGGGCGACCATGTGCTGATCACCGATTCAGTCTATCACCCGACCCGCAACTTCGCCGATACGATGCTGAAGCGGCTCGGCGTCGAGGTCGACTATTACGATCCGGAGATCGGCGCCGGCATCGCCGCGCTCATCAAGCCGAACACGAAAGTCGTCTTCACCGAATCGCCCGCCTCCAACACGTTCGAGATGCAGGACATCCCGGCGATCGCCAAGGCCGCGCACGCCGCCGGCGCCATCGTCATGATGGACAATACCTGGGCGACGCCGCTCTATTTCCGCCCGCTCGACCACGGGGTCGATGTCTCCATCCACGCGGCGACGAAATATCCGGGCGGGCATTCGGATGTGCTGCTCGGCACCGTCTCGGCCAACGAGGCGTGCTGGCCGCAGCTTCGCGAGACCTTCACCACGATGGGCGTCTGCGCCGGGCCGGACGAGGTCTACCAGGTGCTGCGGGGGCTGCGTACGATGGGGGTGCGGCTTGCCCACCACCAGAAGAGCACGCTCGACATCGCGCGCTGGCTGGAGACGCAGGAGGGGGTCGCGCGCGTTCTCCATCCCGGCCTCGAGAGCCATCCCGGCCATGCACTGTGGAAGCGTGACTTTTCCGGCGCGAGCGGCATCTTCTCGATCGTGCTCGACGGCGGCGGCGAGAAACAGGCGCACGCCTTCCTCGACGCGCTGGAGATTTTCGGCCTCGGCTATTCCTGGGGTGGCTATGAGAGCCTCGCCGTCGCCGTCTTCCTCGGCGACCGTGCCTTGAAGAAGGCTTATGAAGGCCCCGTCATCCGGCTTCAGATCGGGCTGGAAGACGTGGACGATCTCAAGGCCGATATTTCGCGCGGGCTGAAGGCCGCGCGGGACTGACCACGGCCGGCCAAGCCCTTACCCGTTTACCCGGCGGACCTCGCTGACGGCCTTGTCTTCCTTGAGTTGCGAGAGCAGCCGGTTCAGGTGCTTTAAATCCCAGACCTCCAGGTCGAAGAGCATCTCGGTGAAGTCGGGCGCGGTGCGCGCCATCGACAGCGTGTGGATGTTGGCGTCGTTGTCGGCGATGATCTTGGATATCTCGGCAAGCGATCCGGGCGCGTTGATCGCCGTCACCGAAACGCGCGCCGGGAAGCGCTCCCGATGCTCCTCGCCGATGTCCCAGCGCACGTCGATCCAGCGTTCCGGCTGATCGTCGAAGGCGGTCAGCGACGGCGACTGGATGGGATAGATGGTGATGCCGGAGCCGGGCTGGAGGATGCCGACGATACGGTCGCCAGGCACCGCGCCCTCCGGCGCGAAGCGTACCGGCAGGTCGCCGCGCACGCCACGGATCGGCAGTGCGCCGTTCGTCTCCCCCTCGTTGCCGTCCCTTTTGCCGCTCTTCTTGCGCCGCGAGGACGAACGGCCGGGAATGTGGAACAGCATGCCGGCGGCATTGCGCAGGTTGAACCATCCTTCCTGCCGCGCGCCCGGTACCGCGGCCGGAACACGCTCGTCCTTGTAGTCGGGAAAGACGGCCTTGAGCACGTCGCCCGAGGGAAGTTCGCCGCGCCCGACGGCGGCGAGCACGTCCTCCACGTCCTTCCGGGCCAGGCGGGGCAGGACGGATTTCAGGCCGTCCTTCGAGAACGGCTTGCCGGCCCGCTCGAAGGCGCGCTCGAGAATGCGCACGCCGAGGCCGGAATATTGCTTGCGGATGGCGGAGCGCGTGGCGCGGCGGATGGCGGAACGGGCCTTGCCGGTGACGACGATGGATTCCCACGCCGCCGGCGGCACCTGCGCCTTGGAGCGGATGATCTCGACCTCGTCGCCGTTCTTCAGTTCGGTAACCAGCGGCATGATGCGGCCGTTGACCTTGGCCCCGACGCAGGTGTCGCCCACGTCGGTATGGACGGCATAGGCGAAGTCGATGGGCGTGGCGCCGCGCGGCAGCGCGATCAGCCTTCCCTTCGGCGTGAAGCAGAACACCTGGTCCTGGAAGAGCTCCAGCCGCGTATTCTCGAGGAAATCCTCCGGATTGTCGCCTTCCGCGAGCGCCTCGATCGTCTGGCGAAGCCAGGCATAGGCGTTGGTGTCCTTGGAGATCGTAGGCCCGGCGCCATTGGGACCGTTGCCGGCATCCTTGTAGACCGAATGCGCCGCCACGCCGTATTCGGCGACGCGGTTCATCTCCTGCGTGCGGATCTGCAACTCGACGCGCTGCCGGGACGGCCCGACGATGGTCGTATGGATGGAGCGGTAGTCGTTCTGCTTCGGCGTCGAGATATAATCCTTGAAGCGGCCCGGAACCATCGACCATGTGGTGTGGATGGCACCAAGTGCGTGATAGCATTCCTCGACCGTGTCCACGATGACGCGGAAGCCGAAAATGTCGGAGAGCTGCTCGAAGGAAAGCGCCTTCGTCTCCATCTTGCGGAACACCGACCAGGGCTTCTTCTGCCGGTTCTTCACCGTCGCCTTTATCTGATACTTCGCAAACAGCGCCAGAAGCGCATTCTCGATGTCCGTCAGGATGGTGCGGTTGCGCTCGAATATCTCGGCCACGCGCTCTGTCACCGTACGGTAGGCATCCGGGTTGATGTGGCGGAAGGCCAGTTCCTCCAGTTCCTCGCGCATGCCCTGCATGCCCATGCGGCCGGCAAGCGGCGCATAGATGTCCATCGTCTCTTCGGCGATCCTGAGCCGTTTCTCCGGCGGGACATGTTCGAGTGTGCGCATGTTGTGAAGCCGGTCGGCGAGCTTGACCAGCAGGACGCGGACGTCCGAGGCGATGGCGAGCAGGAGCTTGCGCAGATTCTCCGCCTGCTCGGCTTTCTTGGAGACGAGATCGAGCTTCTTAAGCTTGGTGAGCCCTTCGACCAGCCGGCCCATGTCCGGCCCGAAAAGCTCGTCTATCTCCTGCCTGGTCGCGGTCGTGTCCTCGATCGTGTCATGGAGGAGCGCTACCGCGATGGTCGCCTCGTCCATATGCATTTCGGTCAGGATCGCGGCGACCTCGAGCGGATGCGAGAAATAGGGATCGCCGGATGCGCGCTTCTGGTGGCCATGCTTTTGCATGGCATAGACATAGGCCTTGTTGAGGAGCGCCTCATTGACGTCGGGCTTGTAGCGTTGGACCCGCTCCACAAGCTCATATTGCCGCATCATCGGCGATTTCCTGCACCGCAAAACAAATCATGCGCCATGTCCACGGGACACGGCGCATGTTGAAGATAGCTGTCAAAAGGCCGGCGCGAAAGAGCGCCCGCCCGATGTAAATATCAGAAATCGTCGCTCTTTTCCGGCGGCACGAGGCCTTCGATGCCGGCAAGGAGTTCCTCTTCCGACATACGGTCGAAGGTGACGCCTTCTTCCTCGCTCTGTGCCTCGCCGGCGGCGGCCTCGGTCTGGTCGGCGATCTCGGCCGCATCGCTTTCGGGCTCGTCGATCTCGACATGCTTCTGCAGCGAGTGGATCAGATCTTCCTTGAGGTCGCCCGGCGACAGCATTTCGTCGGCGATCTCGCGCAGCGCGACGACCGGGTTCTTGTCGTTATCACGGTCGATCGTCAGCGGCGCGCCCTGCGAAAGCAGACGCGCACGGTGGCCTGCAAGCAGGACCAGTTCAAAGCGGTTGTCGACCTTGTCGATGCAGTCTTCAACGGTGACGCGGGCCATCAACGCCCCTTTCGTTCAATAGATGTTCCTGGAATTGGCGCTCAGATAGCCTGATCGGCAATGAAATACAAGAAGCAAGGCGCCCATGCCGCAGCCGCGGATAGCGGGTCGGCACCCCGAACAGCTTTTTTCCACCGGCGCAATAAGGCCCACTTGGAATGCCGTGCCGCCAACGCTATTTCCAAATGGATGCTTTCCGGGCGCCGCGTGCGGTACACGGAGTTATTTCGCATCCCCATTGCCTGAATGCTATTGCGAAAAGGAAATTTGCCATGTTCGACCCGCGCGAGAAGATCGCACTCTTCATCGACGGCGCCAATCTTTACGCGACCTCACGGGCGCTCGGCTTCGATATCGACTACCGCAAGCTCCTCGCCAGTTTCCAGAAGCGCGGCTATCTGCTGCGCGCCTATTATTACACCGCACTCGTGGAGGACCAGGAATATTCCTCGATCCGCCCGCTGATCGATTGGCTCGACTACAATGGCTACAAGGTCGTCACCAAGCCGGCGAAGGAATTCACCGACTCGACCGGCCGCCGCAAGATCAAGGGCAATATGGATATCGAACTGACGATCGACGCACTCGAACTGTCAGACGTCGTCGACCATTACGTCATCTTCTCCGGCGACGGCGATTTCCGCACGCTGGTCGAGGCGCTGCAGCGCAAGGGTCGCAAGGTCAGCATCGTCTCGACCATGGCCTCGCAGCCACCGATGATCTCCGACGAATTGCGCCGGCAGGCCGACCATTTCGTCGAACTCGCCTCGCTCAAGGCGGATATCGGCCGTGACCCGTCCGAACGGCCGGCCCGGCGTGCCGATCCTGACGACGAGGAAGACGACACCTTTTGACGGTGGCAACTTTAGTGGCCGCCGAACCGCAACGTGACTGTCCGCTCTGCCCTCGCCTGCACGGCTTCATCGCCGAATGGCGTGAGCGCGAGCCGACATGGCACAACGCGCCCGTCCCCACCTTCACGCCGCCGGAAGGCGACGCCTCGGTGCGGCTCCTGATCGTCGGGCTGGCGCCCGGCCTGCGCGGCGCCAACCGCACCGGCCGGCCCTTCACCGGCGACTATGCCGGCGACCTGCTCTACCGCACCATGATCGCCCACGGCCTGGCACGCGGCACCTATGAGGCGCGGCCGGACGACGGGATGCAGCTCGTCGGCGCAGCGATCACCAACGCCGTGCGCTGCGTACCGCCGCAAAACAAGCCGGTTGGCGCGGAAATCGCCACCTGCCGGCGGTTCCTTTCGGCAACGGTGGAGCGCTTCGAAAACCTGCAAGCAATCCTGACGCTCGGCACCATCGCCCACCAATCGACCGTGCGCGCGCTTGGCGAACGGGTGGCGGCGGTCCCCTTCCGGCACGGCGAGCGCTACGAAGTCGGAAACCTGTCGATTTTCCCGAGCTACCACTGCTCGCGCTACAACACCAATACCGGTGTGCTGACCGAGGCTATGTTCGTTAGCGTTTTCAGCAGGATATCGGAATTCCTGCGTTCCTAGATTGAGGGCCAACAGACCTCGGGCTTTCGGTTAACCCCGTTCCTTGAGCAACCTCGCCTTTTCGCGTCCCCAGTCGCGTGCCTTTTCGGTCTCGCGCTTGTCGTGGAGTTTCTTGCCGCGCGCGATCGCCAGGAGCAGCTTGGCCCGGCCACGCTCGTTGAAGTAAATCTTGAGCGGCACCATGGTCATGCCCTCGCGCTCAACCCCCTGCGCCAGCCGCGCCATCTCGCGCTTGTTGAGCAAGAGCTTCCGGCGCCGGCGCGGCTCGTGGTTGAAGCGGTTGCCCTGCAGGTACTCCGGCAGGTAGGAATTGATCAGCCAGATCTCGCCGCCTTCGACCGAAGCATATGATTCCTGGATGTTCGCCTTTCCCTCGCGCAGCGCCTTCACCTCCGTGCCGGTCAGGGCAAGGCCCGCCTCGTAGGTGTCGAGCACCTCGTAGGAAAAGCGCGCCTTGCGATTTTCGGCGACGGTCTTGCTATTGGGATTCTTTTCCTTGGCCATACCGCGACAAGTAAGGCCGCCCGGTCAGTTGATCAAGCCGGCATGCTTCATCGCCGCATCGATGCGGCCCGCCGTCTCCGCCTCGATGGTCACCATCGGCGAACGAACCACGTTTTCCAAGCGGCCGAGACGCGAGAGCGCGTATTTCGGTCCGCCCGGATTGGGCTCGATGAAGAGCGCGCGATGCAGCGGCATCAACCGGTCCTGCAATTCGATGGCGCGATCGCGATCGCCCGAAAGCGATGCATCCTGAAACTCGGCGCAAAGCCTCGGCGCGACATTGGCGGTGACCGAGATGCAGCCGACACCGCCATGGGCGTTGAAACCCAGCGCCGAGGCATCCTCGCCCGAAAGCTGGATGAAATCGTCGCCGCAGGTGATCCGCTGGTCGGAAACGCGGTCGACCTTGGCGGTCGCGTCCTTGACGCCGACGATGTTGACGAAATCATGCGCCAGCCTGCCCATCGTCTCCGGCGTCATGTCGATGATGGAACGCGGCGGGATGTTGTAGATGACGATCGGCAGCTTCGTCGCCTTGGCCACCGCCGCGAAATGGGCATAGAGCCCGCGCTGGTTCGGCTTGTTGTAATAGGGCGTCACCACCAGCACCGCGTCGGCGCCGATCTTCTCGGCATATTGGGCAAGCTCGATCGCCTCGCTTGTGTTGTTGGAGCCGGCGCCGGCGATGACCGGCACCCTGCCCTTGGCCGTCTCGACGCAGATCTCCACCACCCGGCGATGTTCGGCATGGCTGAGCGTCGGCGATTCACCGGTGGTGCCGACCGGCACCAGGCCCTGCGTCCCCTCCCCGATCTGCCACTCGACCAGATTGGCGAAAGCTTTCTCGTCGAGGCTCCCATCCTGCCGGAACGGCGTGACGAGCGCGGTAAAGGAACCTCTGAACATCGAAAGAACTCTCTCCTGTGGGTCTCAGCCCGTTTAAAAACGCCGCACCATAGGCTTGAGACGCCGATGCGGCAAGAGATCGAACGGCGTGCACGGACGCCGTCATCGTGGCCGCGGAACGCATGAACTATTAGGCAGTTGCGCTTTTCCCGACGCCACGCCACGCTTGCGCCGGCACCATCAAAGGGAGAGAAAAAATGGCCAAGCTGATCGCGCTTTACAAGCACCCGGAGGACGCCGCGGCCTTCGATCGGTACTATTTCTCGACGCACGTGCCGTTGGCGAAGACACTACCGGGCTTGAGGAAATACGATGTCAGCAACGGAGGGGTGAATACGCCAGCGGGGCCATCGGCCTACCATCTCGCCGCGACGCTCTATTTCGATTCCGTCACCAGCATCCAGGCAGCGTTCGCCTCGCCGGAAGGACAGAAAGCCGCCGCCGACCTCGGAAATTTCGCGGACGGCGGCGTGGAGCTTCTGGTTTTCGATACGAAGGAGGTCTAAGCGCCGAGAGAGACGGCTCAGGCGGCCTTCGCGTGCTCGACGGGATGGAGCACGTGGAAGGAAACGCAGATGCGGTTCCAGATGTTGATCATGCCGATCGCGATCGTCAGCTTCGTCAGTTCCTCTTCGGAGAAGTGCTTGCGCGTGGCTTCCCACAGCGCGTCGGGAACACCCTGTTCGGAAATCTTCGTCACCGCGTCCGTATAAGCGAAGGCGGCGCGCTCGCGGTCGGTGAAGAGCGGCGATTCCTTCCAGGCCGAGACGAGGAAAACACGTTGCTGCGTATCGCCGTCGCGCAATGCTTCCTTGCTATGCATGTCCACGCAGAAGGAGCAGCCATTGATCTGCGAGGCCCTGAGCTTGACGAGATGAAGCAGGCTCATCTCCAGCCCGCTCTCCTCCACCGCCTTGTTCAGCGCGTAGACCTGCTTCATCAGGTCGGGCGCATAGCTCTGGTATTTCATCCGCTGTTGCATTGTCTTTCCTTTCATCCTTGCTTTGAAATGGATTTCTGCATTCGTTGACGACGCTCGACGAAGGCGCAGCTCCGCGCGATCGAGCGCGGATCTGCCTCTTCGAGAAAATCATCGACGATATCGGACAGCCTCACTTCCGCGAGTGCGGCTCGATAGGCCTTCTCCGCCTTCAGCATCGCGACATTGATGCCGCATGGCTTCACATAGGCGGATGCCGGCAGCGGATCGGGGCCGCCCCGGCGGATTTCGGCGCAGCGATAGGCGGGCTCCGGCCCTTCCACCGCAAGCACGATGTCGAGCAGCGTGATACGCTCCGGCGCACGCGCCAGCCGATAACCGCCAAGTGGGCCGGACAGCGATTCCAGCACCTTAGCCGTCGTCAGCGCATTCAGATGCTTGAGAAGGTAGCTCGGCGAAAGCCCGTGCGCCTCGGCCAACGCCGCGCCCGGCATGGTAGCTCCCTTGTCCAGCGAGGCCAGAACCGCGCAGCAATGGATCGCGGCCTCCACGCCGTCCCCGAGCTTCATTGGTCCGATTCCCTATTCATGGATATAAATTATCATGGATATTTTTTATCGTCAATACCCATTTGAGAATTCTGGCAGGCAAGGCTGTTCATTTCGCATCCCCGAGGTGCTATATTCTTACCAAAGTCGGATCGATCACGGGATCGTCAAAATGAACGCCACAGCGACATTGTCGAGCAAGTTCCAGATATCCATCCCGAAAGCGGTGCGGGAGGCCCATAACTGGAAGGCGGGCCAGGAATTCGCCTTCATCCCCCGGGGGAGCAGCGTAATGCTGGTTCCGGTACCTGAGTTGGATGACTTGATGGGTATAGCACCGGACGCAGACCCGACGGACTATCGCGACCGCAACGATCGCTACTGATGCGCGTCGTCGATACATCCGCATGGATCGAAGGCTTCATCGAAGGCAAGCGAAACCCCGCAATCCGACAGGAACTGCCGCTGCGCGAGCAGTGTATCGTGCCGACAATCGTGCAGTTCGAATTAGGAAAGTGGACGTCACGGAATCTGGTGGATAACGATGCCGCGGCGGTGATGGCCTACACCACCCGCTGCGTTGTCATCCACCTAGACACTTCAATCGCGCTCAGAGCGGCTGCTCTGAGCGTCGAGGCGAAACTCGCCATGGCCGATGCGATCATCTACGCGACGGCTCTGCATGTCGGAGCTGATCTTCTCACCTGCGACGCGCATTTCAAAGATCTTGATCGAGTAGTCTATTTCCCTAGCCCAAAGAATTGATCCGGCTGCTCCCGCCCCGATGCCATCGGCAAGCAACGCAATAGATCGGCTGGCACTACTCTGCCGGCTCAGACACATCTACTCCGCCGGTTCGGCGACCTTCTCCTTCGCCATCGGATTATTGGGATGCGTCGTCCAGTTGGCGTAGGTCGGCGACACCTTCTTCTTCGTACGCTCGTCCATGGCGCCCGCCGCCAGCGGCACAAGCGTGATGCAGTCCTCCACCGGGCAGACATTGACGCACAGATTGCAGCCGACGCACTCCGCCTCGATCACCTCGAAATGCCGCATGCCGTCCACCATCGAGGTGATCGCCTGGTGCGAGGTGTCCTCGCAGGCGATGTGGCAGCGCCCGCATTTGATGCACAGATCCTGGTCGATATGCGCCTTGGCGACATAGTTGAGGTTGAGAAACTGCCAGTCGGTGACGTTGGGCGTCGCGCGGCCGATCACGTCGTCGAGCGTGGCGTGGCCCTTCTCGTCCATCCAGTTCTTCAGCCCCTCGATCATCTCCTCCACGATCTTGAAGCCGTAGGTCATCGCGGCCGTGCAGACCTGCACGTTGCCGGCGCCGAGCGCCATGAATTCGGCCGCGTCACGCCAGTTGGTGACCCCGCCGATGCCCGAGATCGGCAGGCCGCGCGTTTCCGGATCGCGGGCGATATCGGCCACCATATTGAGCGCGATCGGCTTAACCGCCGGCCCGCAATAGCCGCCATGCGAGCCCTTGCCGTCGATGGAAGGTTCCGGCGAGAAGGTGTCGAGGTCGACCGAGGTGATCGACGACACCGTGTTGATGAGCGACACGGCGTCCGCCCCGCCCTTCTTCGCCGCGCGCGCCGGATAGCGGATGTCGGTGATGTTCGGCGTCAGCTTGACGATGACCGGCATGCGCGTGTTCTGCTTGCACCAGCGCGCCACCATCTCGATATATTCGGGCACCTGGCCGACGGCGGCGCCCATGCCGCGCTCCGACATGCCGTGCGGGCAGCCGAAATTGAGCTCGATGCCGTCAGCACCCGTATCCTCCACCAGGGGCAGGATCGCCTTCCAGGCCGCTTCCTCGCAGGGCACCATGATCGAGGCGATCAGTGCGCGGTCCGGCCAGTCGCGCTTGACACGCTTCATCTCGCGCAAATTCACCTCCAGCGGCCGGTCGGTGATGAGTTCGATATTGTTGAGGCCGAGCAGGCGCCGGTCGGCGCCCCAGATGGCGCCGTAGCGCGGGCCGTTGACATTGACGATCGGCGGCCCCGCCTCGCCCAGTGTCTTCCAGACCACGCCGCCCCAGCCCGCCTTGAAGGCGCGCACGACGTTGTATTCCTTGTCTGTCGGCGGCGCGGAGGCCAGCCAGAACGGGTTCGGGGACTTGATACCGAGGAAGTCGTTGCGGATGTCTGCCATGGCTTTACTCCTTCTCAGCCGGCGACGGCATGGAGGCTATGAGAGGCACGTTCATTGGCGTTTCTCCGGCAGGGTGTCGAAGGCCGGAACGCCATCGGGAATGACGTGGAAGCTGGCCTTCTCCTCGCAGAAGATCGCGATCTTCGGGCCGACATAGACTTCCGGGTCGTCCAGCGTGCCGATCTTGAGCACGAGTTGCGGCAGGCCCGGCCGGCGCGACAGGATATGCGTGCCGCAGAGCGCGCAGAAATCGCGGGTCACGGGGTTCGGCAGGTCAGGCCGTTTGAACTGCTTCGGCTCTCCCTCGATATAGGCGAAACCATCCGGTGGAATGAGCATGAAATAATTGGGGCCACCGCCGGCAATATGCTGGCAGGCACGGCAATGGCATTCAGCCTTGAGCACGGGCGCGGCGGAAACTCGGTAGCGCAGTGCACCGCAATAGCATCCGCCTTGAAGCTCACCGTCCATCGGGTTTCTTCCCATTGGAGAAGGTTTGGGTTGTACCCACTCCGGCGTTGGCTATTCGTGAGCACATGATTATATTGAAGCGAACGATACTGGTTGCGCGAGTTGGGGAATGACGACGGAACGACGCTTCACGATCCACATGCTGCCCGAGCCTGAGGGCGGCTTCACCGTTCGTGTCCCCGCGTTGCCTCCGGTTGTCACTTACGGCGCGACATATGACGAAGCGCTTGCGAACGCCCGGGAGGCGATCGAGGCCGTCATTGAAATCTACCGGGAGGATGGCATCGACATCCCCTCCGACATCGAAACCCGCATCGACACACTCACTGTCGCAGCCTGATCGGTGAATCCACGCCGGCTCCCGGTCGTCAAAGGCAAGGCGGTGGTCCGAGCCTTGCGAAAGGCCGGGTTTGAACTTCGGAATGTGCGTGGCAGTCATCACGTGCTGACGCATCCCGGGCCTCCTCGGCGAATGGTATCCGTGCCGGTCCATGGAAATCGGACAATACCTCCAGGCACTCTGGCAGCCATTATCGAACAAGCGGAGCTTTCAGTCGAGGAGTTCACAAATTTGCTCTAGCTCTTCATCGACGCCGCCAGCGCCCGATGAATGCTCTCCGCCGCATCACGGCCGGCCGCGACCGCCGAGACCGTCAAATCCTCGCGCCCGTCAGCCACGCAGTCGCCGCCGGCCCACACCTTGGCCAGCGAAGTATGCCCCTCGGCATCGACCTTGATCTTGCCGCTCTCCATCGCAATCGAGTTGCCGCTGCCGTTGAGTGGTGCGGCGTCAAAGCTCTGGCCGATCGCCTTGAAGACCTGATCCGCCTCGATCCTCAATATCTCACCGGTCCCGGCAAGCTTGCCTTTCTTGAGCGCGGTGTATTCGAGTTCGATCGCGGAAACCCTGCCACCCTCGGCAACCACCCGTTTCGGCTGCAGCCAGTGGCGGATGGAGACGCCGTTGGCGGCCGCGAGATCCTGCTCGTATTCGGACGCGTTCATGTGCTCCTGGCCGCGCCGGTAGCAGATGGTCACCTCTTCGGCGCCGAGCAGTTTCGACTGCACGGCCGCGTCGATGGCCGTCATGCCGCCGCCGATGACGACAACGCGGCGGCCGACCGGCAACGCCGCGAGATCGTCCGCCTGCCTGAGCGTCTCGATGAAATCCACGGCATTGGCGGCGCCATCGGCGTCCTCGCCTTCGGCCCGCAGGGCGTTGACGCCGGCAAGCCCGGCTCCAAGAAACACCGCGTCATATTCGCCGGTGAGGTCGGCGAGCACGAAATCACGACCGAGCACCTTGCCGTTCTCGATCCGGATGCCGCCTATCGCGGTGACATAATCGACCTCCGCCTGGGCGAAGCCGTCGACGGTCTTGTAGGCCGCGATACCATATTCGTTGAGCCCGCCCGACTTCGCCCGCGCCTCGAAGATGGTGACGTCATGTCCGTGCACGGCGAGCCGATGCGCGCAGGCAAGCCCTGCCGGCCCTGCCCCGACGACGGCGACTTTCCTGCCGGTCGAAGCGGCGCGCTCGTAGAATTGCCGGTCCCGCGCCATGGCCGTATCGGTGGCGTAGCGCTGCAAGCGGCCGATCTGCACGGGCTTGCCCTCGGCTGCCTCGCGCACGCAGGCTTCCTCGCACAGCGTCTCGGTCGGGCAGACACGCGCGCACATGCCGCCCAATATGTTCTGGTCGAAGATGGTCTTGGCCGCGCCCAGCGGATTGTCGTTGCCGATCTGCCGGATGAACATCGGGATATCGATCGTCGTCGGACAGGCATGCATGCAGGGCGCGTCGTAGCAAAAATAGCAGCGGTCGCTCTCGACCAGCGCCTCGTGGCGATCGAGCGGCGGGTGCAAATCGCCGAAATTCTCGGCGTATGCCTCGGCCGACAACCGGCCCGCCGTGATCCCTTCCCTGAAAAGACCTTCCGCCATGTTGCGGGTTCCCCATGGTTGTTTTTACGAAGGCTAGCACGTTTTGTTTTTTTATCAATCGGTCAAATTTTGCCGAAACCCGAGAGAAGCGTCAAAAAAGTTCGCTGCCTGTGTCGGAGCGGCTACCCATGTGCCGTCCTTGGACCAGTTATCCCGACAAGGAGTACATCATGTCCAAGATATCCCCCTGCCTGTGGTTCAACGGCCAGGCAGAAGAGGCTGCGAGGTTCTATGTCTCGCTCCTGCCGGATTCCCGCATCGACTATGTCCAGCATAATGTCGTCGACAGCCCCGGAGGCAAGGAAGGGAGCGTGCTCGTCGTGGGCTTTACGCTCGCGGGCCAGACCTATCAGGCGCTGAACGGCGGCTCCAATTTCGAGTTCACGCACGCCGTCTCGCTTTCGATCGATTGCAAGGATCAGCCTGAAGTCGACAGGCTGTGGGATCGGCTTTCGGACGGCGGCGAGCCCGTGGCCTGCGGCTGGATAAGGGACCGCTACGGCCTTTCCTGGCAGATCGTTCCGAGCATCATGCTGAAATTCCTGGCCGATCCCGATCATGAAAAGGCCGCACGCGTCATGAAAACCATGATGGATATGGTCAAGCTCGACATCGCCACGCTTCAGGCCGCCTATGACGGACGGGCCTAGAAAACCGGGGGGCGAAAGAGAGGAGATGACAATGGCAGAAAAGTCAAAATCCTTCGTCTGGTACGAACTGATGACCACCGACCCGAAAGCGGCGGCGAATTTCTACTCCGATATCGTCGGCTGGAGTGCTGCGCCCTTCGGCGGGAACAGCGGCATGCCGTACACTGTGCTGAGCGCCGGCGAACGCGGCGTCGGAGGCATCATGGACATGCCGGAAGCCTACAGGAAGAGCGGCGGCCATCCGGCCTGGGTCGGCTACGTGCATACGCCCGATGTCGATGCCGCCGCCGCCTCGCTGAAGAAGGCAGGCGGCAAGCTGCATCGTGGCCCGGAAGACATCCCCGATGTCGGCCGCTTCGCCGTCGTTTCCGATCCGCAAGGCGCCATGTTCCAGCTCCTGCAGCCGAGCGGACCGGATCAACCGCCGGTGCCGGCCGGCACGCCTGGCCATATCGGCTGGCATGAACTTTATACGAGCGACTGGAAGAAGGCCGTCGATTTCTATTCCAGCCAGTTCGGCTGGAAGAAGACGCGCGAATTCGACATGGGCGAGATGGGCATCTACGCCCTTTTCTCCATGGACAAGGACGAGGTCGGCGGCATGATGAACAAGCCGGCGCAAATTCCCACCCCGGTCTGGCAATTTTATTTCAATGTGAAAGGCATCGATGCCGCGACCAAGCGTGTCACCGACAAGGGCGGCAAGGTGCTGATGGGACCGATGGAGGTTCCCGGCGGCCAATGGGTCGTTCAATGCCAGGACCCGCAGGGCGCGCATTTCGCGCTGCTTGCGCCGGTCCGGTAAACCGCAAGGCGCGTCCGGCTTACACAGGCCGGACGCGCACACGGCCTTCTCCAGAACTCACGGAAACTTGATGAAAGGCGCCGGTATGTGAGTGGCACTCCCGCGCGATGCAATCTATCGGCGGGCGGGCTTGAAACTGGAGTAAACGATGAAGCTTTTTGATTCGCTCTGCCGGTACCAGCCGCAAATGCTCGGCATCCTCAGGATCGTGACGGCGCTGCTCTTCATCGAGCACGGCACGCAGAAACTGTTCGGCTTCCCGGAAAGCGCGCAGGCCGGCGGCAGCCTTGGCGGCCTGATGCTGCTGGCCGGACTTCTTGAAGTCTTCGGTGGCATTCTTGTCGCGCTCGGCCTCCTGACGCGGCCCGTGGCCTTCATTCTCGCCGGCGAGATGGCGGCCGCCTATTTCATGGGGCACATGCCGAGGGATTTCTTCCCCGTGAACAATGGCGGCGACGCGGCGGTGCTGTTCTGCTTCGTCTTCCTCTATCTCGTTTTCGCCGGCGCCGGCGCCTTTGCGCTGGACAACCGGGGAAACCGCTGAGTCGATCCGTTACCGTCGGTGATCTATCGGGTTAGCACTTCCACCACAAAGTGGACGCGCACCCCGGTGCGCGACAAATTCCGTTGGCCCGATGATTGCCGACGTCCGCAACCGCGAGCAGATGCTCGCTGGGCACGGCAATTTACTTTCGCCGGGTACCCCTTACCTGGGCTGCGTCGCTGCAATGTCTCGGCAGGCAACGAGAGTTTGAAGTCGATCTCAATCATGGCCAACACACCCGAAAGCTAACACTGTACATACCAACGCCAGAAGTCTACATCCGCCGCCTTATCTGTTCATTGTCAGAAAATTCGCGCGATAAGTTAGTTTGGTTGTACGCCTAAAGGGCGGACTCGACATCCGTTCTTGAGAAATCGTCACCTTTGAAGAGCAATGGAACCTTAAGTCGTTGCGCGAAAGCGTAAGAGAAGCAGTCTCCAAAATTCAGCTTGGCCCCGTGCCCAGTGCCCTTTCCATATCGTCGATAGGCGAGAAGGACCTCATCGACGATATCTGCTGGTACGTCCAGGACCTTTATTTCGGCACGATCGATAAAATCGGAAACCTGAACTGCTCCGAACTCGTAGTCGCCCTGATGATATCGCCCCACGGCAATTGATGCCTCGACCTGCGTGACGGATGCAATCACCGTACTCTTGGCCCGAGCCAGACAAGCCATAAATGCCTCGCTGTCGGGTTCATCGACGATGATCGAAGTGAGCGCGGAACTATCGACGAACATTACTTTGGTTCCCCCCACATTTCGTCCATGAACGCCTTGTCGTCCACCGAATGGTTTCCAAGCCCACTTTGCGCCTTACGGGTACGCGCGCGGTCAATTACCGGCTTAACCCGCGTTATAAAGTCATCTGCCTTCGAGCTTTCGAACCTGGTCGCGTCACGCACCGCCGCTTTAATCGCCGCCGTCAAACCTAGGCCTCGCCGGCGCGCGAAATCCCGCAAAAGCCAATCAGCTTCATCATCTTGTACGTGTATTGCCATCTTTGTACACAACCTCAAGTAAATTGTACAAAGTCAATTATACAATGTACAATTTAAGAACACAAGAGGAACATACAGGCAGGAGGGCAAACCTATAGATTTTTGTAGAGCGCGGCGGCATCCTCATAATCATAGCGGATGGGCACCGGCGTTTCCGGTGTCCATCCTTCCGCCGTTTCGCCCGCCACCAGCCGGCAGGCAGCTTCGGTCGTCAGTACCGCGCCGCCATAAAGCCGGTTGGCGAGATTGAGGATACCGGTCTGGTGCATGGCGACGGAGCCGCTGCCGCAGGAATCCTTCACCAGCGCAACGCGGAATCCGAGCTTCAGCGCAGCCTTCACCGTGGCGTCGACGCAAGCTTCCGTCCACACGCCACAGACGTAAAGCCACTCGGTGCCGGCGGCTTTGAGTTCGTCGCCTAACCCTGTGCCGAAGGCGCTCGCCTCGGATTTGATGGTCAGCCGTTCGCCCTCCAGAGGCGCCACCTCCGGGCAGATCGCGGTCAGCGGATCGTCCTTGTCACTGAAAGCCGAGCGGCCGTCCGGCAAGCGCGGATGGTGCGCCAGTATCGTGGCCGAACCCGCATCGACGACATAGGCGAAGTGATAGACCGGAATGCCGTTCTGTCGCGCCGCCTCCTGCAGGCGCACGACATTGTCGATGACCCGGTCGAATTCCACAGCAAGCAACCGCTCGTCCTGCCGGTGTTCCTCCTGCAGGTCAATGCAGAGCAAGGCAGAGTTGGAAGCAGGGATCGTGACGGGCCTTCTCATCCACGCATCCGCTCGTAGTTGGCATCGAACAGCGGGGCGGGCTGCATACGCGCCCTGTGCCGTTTGCCGAGCAGTTCGATCTCGAAGCCGTCCGCCTCGTCGGCGATTTCCTTGGGCACATAGCCCATCGCGACCGAAGCTTTCGCATTGTGGGCGTAGCCGCCGGAGGTGACCCAGCCTCGCACCTCGCCGCCGAACCAGATCGGCTCGTCGCCGATCACGTCGGCGTCGGTCGCATCCATGACGAAGGCGCGCAGCCGCAGCTTGCCGCCCTGCCTGCGCTCTTCCAGCGCCGCCGCCTTGCCGATGAAACCCGCCTCCTTGCCGTAGGCAATGAAACGATCGAGCCCGGCTTCCAGCGGGCCGTAGATCGGCCGGTACTCGCGCGCCCAGGAGGCGTAGTTCTTTTCAAGGCGCAGGGCGTTGAGCGCTCGGCTGCCGAACAGGCCAAGGCCGAATTCCTTGCCGGCGGCGACCAGCGCGTTGAATACCGAGCGCTGATATTCCGGCTCGATCCACAATTCGTAGCCCAGATCGCCGGTATAGGAGACGCGGCCCACGAGCGCCGGCGCCATGCCGATATGCATGCGGCGAACGGCCATGAAGGGGAAGGCGGCGTTGGAGACATCCGCGCCGGTGACTTTTTCCAGAAGCCTTCGCGCATTCGGCCCGGCAATAGCGAGCCCGGTCAGCCCGGCGCCGCGCGCGCGGACCCGCACCGATCCTTCCGCGGGGAGATGCTGTTCGAACCAGCGCATGTGGAATTCCTCGGCCACGCCCGAACCGAAAAGCATCCACTTGTCGTCGCCCAGATTGGCGACGGTGAAATCGCCGATCAGCCTGCCGTCCTCCTTCAGCATCGGGGCGAGCGCCATGTGCCCTTCCCTCGGCAGTTTGCAGGCAAGCAGCCGGTCGAGGAAAGCCTGCGCCCCCTCACCCTCGACCTCGTATTTGGCGAAGGACGTGGTTTCGGAGAGCCCGACCCGCTCGCGCACCGCCCTCACCTCCGCCGCCACATGCTCGAAATCGGTGGAGCGGCGCCAGGAGAACTCGTCCTTCACCCCTTCGGGCGCGTACCAGAGCGGGATTTCCAGCCCGAACGCCGTGCCCCATTGCGCGCCCTTCGCCGAAAGCAGGTCGTAGATCGGCGAGGTCTTCAGCGGCCGCCCGGCGGGCAGTTCCTCGTTGGGGAAGCGGATCGAAAAGCGGCGCGAATAGTTCTCGCGCACCTTGGCGTTGGTATAGGCCATGGAGGCCCAGTCGCCGTAGCGCGCCACGTCCATCGCCCATATGTCGAAACCCGGATCGCCCTCGATCATCCAGTTCGACAGTGCAAGCCCGACGCCGCCGCCTTGCGAAAAACCCGCCATCACGCCGCAGGCGCACCAGAAGTTTTTCAGGCCCCGCACCGGCCCGACAAGCGGGTTGCCGTCCGGCGCGAAGGTGAACGGCCCGTTAATGATCTGCTTGATGCCGGTCTTCTGGAAGGCCGGGAAATGCCGGAAGCCAACCTCGAGCGACGGCGCGATACGGTCGATATCCGGCTCCAGCAATTCATGGCCGAAATCCCACGGCGTCGTCTTTTCCGACCACGGCCTGCACGCCTTCTCGTAGGTGCCCATGAGCATGCCACCGCGCTCCTGGCGCAGGTAAAGCTCGCCGTCGAAATCGACCGCATGGATTATCTCCGTACCCGTCCGGGCGTTCCATTCGGCAACCTCCGGCATGTCCTCGGTGATGAGGTACATGTGCTCCATGGCGAGTACCGGCAGTTCCAGCCCGACCATGCGGCCGACCTCGCGCGCCCACAACCCGCCTGCGTTGACGACATGCTCGGCGACGATCTCGCCCTTGTCGGTGATAACGCGCCAATGCCCGTCCTCGCGCCGGACGATATCCTCCACTTTGGTGTGGCGATAGATCTCCGCGCCGAGTTTCCGGGCGGCCTTGGCGTAGGCATGCGTCACGCCGGAGGGGTCGAGATGGCCGTCCTCGGAGTTCCGGACCGCGCCGACAAATTGCTTCGGATCGATAAGCGGCATCAACTCGGCCGCTTGCTGCGCCGATATTTCTTCAAGATCGAGGCCGAGATAACGGCCCTTGGCGACGACACCGCGCAGCCAGTCCATGCGCGCCTCGGTGGCGGCAAGCAGCACGCCGCCGGTGACGTGGACGCCGGTTGCCTGGCCGGAAAGTTCCTCGATCTCCTTGTAGAGCCCGATCGTGTATTTCTGCAGCTTGGCGACGTTCGGATCGCCGTTGATCGTGTGCATGCCGCCAGCCGCGTGCCATGTCGAGCCGGAAGTCAGTTCGCTGCGCTCGATGAGAACGACATCTGTCCAGCCATGGCGAGCAAGATGGAACAGCACCGAGCAGCCGACCACACCGCCACCGATGACTGCAACACGCGTATGGGATTTCATATTTTTTCCCTGATTTCAGGATGTTGGACGGGTTTTCGGATCAATATGGGAAAGTGGGGGCGCCCAAGGGTCCCGCGAAAGTCATCACGGCTCGCCTCCGCCGATTTCTTCCTTGCGCCTGGCGATATAGGCTTCCAGCGCCTCGCGCCGCGCGGGATCCATCACCGGCTCCTGATATTCCTCGAGCGCCTTCTTCCATACCTTCGTCGCGCGCCGGGTAGCGTCGAGCCCGCCCGCTTCCTGCCACGCCTCGTAATTCTGCCAGTTCGACAGGATCGGCTGGTAGAAGGCGGTCTGGTAGCGCTCCAGCGTATGCGGCTCGCCGAAGAAATGGCCGCCGGTCGGAACGCCCCCCAGCGCGTCGAGCGCCAGTTCGCCTTCGTTGACCTCGATTGGCTTCAGGAACTCCATCATGTGCTGGATCATCTCGACATCGATGACGAACTTCTCGAAGGAGGCCGTCAGCCCGCCCTCCTGCCAGCCGGCGGCGTGGTAGATCAGGTTTCCGTGGCCGAGGATTGCCCCCCACAGCGCCATCATCGTCTCATACGTGCCCTGCGCGTCCGCCGCATTGGAGGCCGAGCCCGGCGTCGTCCGGTATGGCAGGTTGTAGCGCCGCGCAAGCTGGCCGGACGCGATGTTCGCCTTGGTGTTCTCCGGCGTACCGAACGCCGGCGCGCCGGATTTCATGTCGACGTTGGAGGTGAAGGCGCCGTACATGACGGGTGCGCCCGGCCGCACGAGTTGGGTCAGCACCACGCCGAACAGCGCCTCGGCGTTCTGCTGCGCCAGCGCGCCGGCAAGCGTTACCGGGCTCATCGCCCCCATCAGCGTGAACGGCGTGACGCAGGCCGACTGGCCGTATTCGGCCATCGTCATCAGCCCTTCGGCCATCTGGTCGTCGAAGCGGCGCGGCGAATTGACGGAGATAATGGTGGTGACACCGGGGTCTCTCGCCATCTCTTCCAGCGTCAGCCCGCGTGAAATCGCCATCATCTCGATGCCGTCAAGCGCCCTGCCCCGGCCGATCGCCGTGCAATGGAAGCTCTTGTCGGTCAGCGTGAGGTTGGCAAGATAGGTGTCGAGATGGCGCGAGTTCGCCGGCAGTTCTATCGGCGCGCAGACCTGGTTGCCGATCATGGTGATGCAGTTGAAATGCTGCGCCAGCCGCACGAGGTCATGATAGTCGCGAAGGTTTCCCGAGCGACGCCCGCGCTCCATGTCGTGGACGTTGGGCGGTCCGGCGACCAGCGTGAAATTGATGTTGTTGCCACCGAGGGTCACCCGGCGTTCCGGATTGCGCGGGGTCAACGTGTAGAGCGGCCGCGTGGTCTTCAGTGCTTCAGCGACCAGTTCACGGCCGATACGGACATTCTGGGTCGCATGATCGACGATCGCGCCCGCCTTCTCAAACAGCGAAAGCGCCCGGCCGCTCATCACCTCGATCCCGAAATTCTCCAGAATGTGCATCGAGGCGTCATGGATCGCCTCCACCTGGTCGGCGGAAAGCAATTGCATCGGCGGATAGGGATTTACGACGCGGCGCGATGCCAGTTGCGGGATCGGCGCGGCCCCCCTGTGAGCGTTCTTGTGGGCACGCTCGGCGGAACGGCGGCGGCGGGGTTCTGCGTTCATTCCCCCGGCATATCCCAAACCGGCTGCGCTTCTATCGCAAATCCGTCACCGGCGGGCGGGATTTTAGGAGGGGCGTCAGTTTGAAAAATCCACTTTCTGGATAGCGGCATGAAACGTCGGATTACCGATATCCGCCGAGTGGGACGTTCACGCTTCCTTAACCAACACCGACGTCTGGCTCCTTAGAAAGGGAAGCGGCAAGATTCCGTTTAGGAGTTGCGCCTAGTTCCTCGACGGATGGTTCGGTCGAGTTTTATTCGAGTTGTAGCGATTTGCCTGCCGCTGGCGCTTGCCGCCTGCGCGACCGCCCCCGCCCACATCAACGATGTCTGTGCCGTGTTCGACCAGCGCGACGGCTGGTTCAACAGTTGGGAACGGGCGGCGGAGCGCACCCAGGCCAAATACAACATACCCGTCCCGGTGCTGATGGCGACGGTGCGCAAGGAGTCCGGTTTCAAAGGCCGTGTCCGGCCGCCGCGCACCTACCTCCTCGGCTTCATCCCGTGGAAGCACCAATCGAGCGCCTATGGCTATTCGCAGGCGCTCGACGGGACCTGGACGCAATACGAGATCGAAACCGGCAATATGTCCGCCCGGCGCTCGAACTTCGCCGACGCCATCGACTTCGTCGGCTGGTATCACGACAAGAGCGCGCGGACGCTCGGTATTGCCCGCAACGACACCTATAATCTCTATCTGGCCTACTATCTCGGGCGGACTGCCTATGCGCGCGGCAGTCGCGGCAGCGCGGACGTCCAGCGCTATGCCCGCGCCACCGACGACATGGCCCGCAACTACGCGATGCAGATGCAGAAATGCGGCAGGTAGAATATCTGCCGGCTTGACGCTGCCTGGCCTCAAGCCTGCTCAAGAAGCCCGAGCCGCTCGCGACGGATAAAGCGGCGGTTCATCAGGATCGCCGCCGTCGCAAGGCCGAACGCCAATCCCCACCAGATGCCGACACCACCGAAGCCCGCCGGGAAGCCGAGCAGATAGGCCGCCGGCATGCCGATCACCCAGTAGCTGACCAGGGCGATCATCATCGGCACGCGCGTATCCTTCAGCCCCCGCAGCATTCCGCTGCCGATCGCCTGCAGCGAATCGACGATCTGGAAGCAGGCGGCGACGAAGAGGAAGGGTTTTGCCGCAGCGAGAACGGAAGCGGCATTGTCGTTATGCTTGTCGAGATAAAGCCCGATCAGCCGGTCCGGCATGGTCCAGAAGAGAATCGCTGAACAGACGGCTATCACGGCCGCGATCATCATCGTCGTGAGGCCGGCGCGGCCTACGCCGGCGCGATCACCACGGCCATGGTGGAGGCCGACGCGGACGGTCGCGGCGCTGGCCAGACCGAGCGGCAGCATGAAGGCCACCGAGGTGATTTGCAGTGCAATACCGTGGGCGGCAAGCGTTACCGCGCCGAGCCAGCCCATCATGATCGAAGCGGCGGAGAAAAGCCCGACCTCGGCGATGATCGTTGCCGAGATCGGCCAGCCGAGCCACAGGATGCCACGAAAATCCGGCCAGTCCGGCCGCCAGAAGCGGGCGAAGAGGTCGTGGCGGCGAAGCGAAGGCGCCACGGCGGCGTAGGCTATGACGAGAAGCGCCATGATGATCTGGGTCACGAGCGTCGCCCAGGCGGAGCCGACGATGCCGAGCGCCGGCATGCCGAAATGGCCGAAGATCAGCGCGTAGTTGAGCCCGGCATTGGCGAGGCCGCCGAAGACGATGACGGCCAGCGCCACATAGGCGCGGTTCACCACGGCAAGGTAGGAGCGGAGCGCCGCGAGGATCAGCGCCGGCAGCATCGACCATTGGGCGACGCGCACATAGGCGCCGGCAAGCGCGGCAACACGGGGGTCCTGGTCGAGCCAAAGAAGGATTGTCTCGGTGTGCCAGAGAAGAGGCATGGCGATCAGGCTGTAGAGACCGACCACCCACAGGCTCATGCGCACCGAACGGCGCACCTGGCGAGCGTCCCCGCGCCCTTCCGCCGCCGCCGCGACAGGCATCACCGCGATGGCGAAGCCGCTGCCGAAGATATAGACGATGAAGAATATCTGCGTACCGAGCACCGCGGCCGCCAGTTCGACGGCTCCCAGCCACCCCACCATCACCGTATCGGTGACATTGAGCGCGACTTGCGCAAGCTGCGTGCCGATCAGCGGCACGGCAAGCACGATCGTCGCCCGGCCGTGGCTGAGCCAAGTGCCGTCGTTCCATTCGGGGATTTCAGGCGAAGCCCGCTGTTGCACGGCCCCGCCCTTCGATTTGCGCGTTTGCATATGACACTGCCTTCACTGAAGGCCCTACAGGAATAGTGCGTGAAGAGAAATGCGCTTCACGGTTCGCCGGCCGATGCCCTGTCGCGAAGCGAGCGCGACAGCCAGTCACCGGATAACCGGGCAGGCTCGATCCGGGCTAAATCCGGTCCTGATCGCCGAGGACGACGCGCGCGGTGCCGGCGGATGTATCGGCTTCTCCGATAAGGTCGCCGCCCGTCATGCCTGCATCGCCGGCCGACCAGCGGATACGCGTGAAGACATACCAGCGCCCGCGCGGCAGGTTCTTGAAGGTGAAATTGCCGTCCGTGTCGCAAACCGTGCGCCGCATGACCGCGTTCAGACGGGGGTCGGTCGCCTCCGGCAGCACAGGGCGCGCCTTCATCCGTGCAAGCTCCACCACGCGCTCGAAGGAGCGCGTATGCGGCAAAAGCAGGACCGGTTGGCCCGTGCAGGCGATGGTGTCGCCCTGGTCGTGCAGGAAGGCCTGCCCGACAAGCGTGGCGTCGCCGGGACGCTCGTAACGGCGGAACTCGGACTGCGAATAGGCGATCTCGAGCGGGGCGCTCGGGTCGAGCGGCGGCGGCGCCGACCGGCAGGCGGCAAGCAGCAGCGCGGCAACGCATGAAGCCGGCAGCACGGTCAGGGCAACATTCCGAAACGACGTCATTGTCATCTATTTCGGGACGATATCCGCAAAGGCGAAGCCATCCCTCTCCTCGATCTCGCCGACCGATGTAACGATCGGTGCGGCGAAAATCGGGCCAGCCGTCACGACCGTGTGGAATTCGCCGTTTTCACCGCAAGGATCGATAGCCGGCGGCAGGTCGCGCAGGAAGCCTTCATCGAAACTTCTGCCAGCGAAGGGACGATCGAGTCTTCTCGTATCGACGCAGGCCACCCGCGCTTGCAGCCCGGATGCGATCATGGCGCCGGCGAGGTCACGTGTATCCCGGCCCCAGAGCGGAAAGAGCGCTTCCATGCCGGCTGCCGCCATCTGCCGCTCGCGATAGGCGCGGATGTCTTCGAGGAAAAGGTCGCCGTAGACGATGTGCCCGACGCTTTCCGAGCGTAGCTTGCCAAAAGCTTCCTCCATTCGCGCTTCGTAGACGGCGTTCGGGCAAGGGCTGGGCAGCATCACCTTGACCGCCGGCAATTCCAGCGCCTCGACCTGCCGGTCGAGCAACTCGTGGCGGACGCCATGCGACTGCACGCGGCCGCTCGCTTCGTTGATCGTGGTCAGGACGCCGACGACATCCGCCAGCCCAAGCCGGCGCACCTCGTGCAACGCGAAGGCGGCATCCTTGCCGGAACTCCACGACAGATAAGCCTTTGGAGGTTTCGGCATGCTACTCGGGCTAACGCGGCTTCTTGCCGAAAACGCGGATATACTCGGCCTCTCCACCCTTCGCCAACGCCTTCGCCTGCTTCACCCAATCGTCGCGCTCGATGCGGCCGGAGAAGTTGAGATGGTCGTCGACCCACTCCCGCTCCGCCTTCTTCCACGCCGCGACCTGCGAGAAGCGGTAGATGCCGAGACCGTTCAGGATGGCCTCGAATTTGGGGCCGACACCGGAGATGAGCTTGAGGTCGTCCGGCTTCCTCGGCTTGGCCATGCGCGGCGGGCGCTTGCCTGCCAAAGCCGTTGAAGCGGCCGGCCTGGCCGAGGCCGGCTTCCGGACAGGAGCAGTTTCAGGCGCTGGCGTCCGTCCGGATACAAGCGCCTTGCGCGCGGAGGTTCCCGACGTTGCCGCCCTGGCGCGTCGTGACGGTGGCTGCCCCTTGTCGAAAGCAGTCGGCGCGTCGGGGTCGATTGTCTGCCGGCCGTCGCCAGCCTGATGCTGGCCCAGGGGGATCGACGCGGAGGCCCTGCTCGGGCGGGCGCCCGCGCGCTGACCGCCGGTATCGTCGCGGGCCTCCTCGCGGCGGACGCGTCGTGCATCTTCCCCCTCCTCCGCCTCGAACTCGGCTTCGTCGGCCGCGGCACTTCCCCTCTTGCCATGAGGCCGCTTGGGCGGCGGGCCGGCAAAGCCCGGATCGCCCTTGGCGCTGCGGCGTTCCTTTCGCCGCGGCGTATCCTGCGGCTCGCCCTCGTGCGAGGCATGCGCGGTGTCGAACTTGATGACCGGTTCCATTCCGGCCAGCACATCGTCGGAGAGCCAGCACAGCGACTGGTGGCCATTGCCGAGATTCTTCACCGGCGGCACCTCCTTCTCGCATAGCCCGTCCGGCACCAGATGCTTGTAGCCGCAACGGGTCTGGAACGGGCACCCGCTCGGAGGGTTCATCGCCGAGGGAATATCGCCTTCAAGCACGACATGCTTCTTCACCACGCTGGTGTCGGCGATCGGGATCGCGGAAAGAAGCGCCTCGGTATAGGGATGATAGGGTGGCGAGAAGATCTGGTCGGTCGTCCCCTGCTCGACGATATAGCCCAGATACATGACCACGACGCGGTCGGCGATATAGCGCACGACCGAAAGATCGTGGCTGATGAACAGCATCGTCGTCTTGTTCTCGCGCTGGATGTCCATCAGAAGCTCGGTCACCGCCGCCTGTACCGAGACGTCGAGCGCGGAGACCGGCTCGTCGGCCACCACCACCCTGGCGTTGCCGGCAAAGGCGCGTGCCACGCCGATGCGTTGCTTCTGGCCGCCGGAAAGCTGGCGCGGCTTGCGGGTGGCGAAAGCGCGCGGCAGCTTCACCAGGTCGAGCAGTTCGAGCATCTTCTGGTGGCGGTCGGCCGGGTTCTTGCCGACATGGAATTTTTCCAGCGTCCGCACGATCTGCGAGCCGACGCTATGGCTCGGATTGAGCGTGTCGAACGGGTTCTGGAACACCATCTGGATGGAGGCGACGGCGTTCACGTCGCGCGACTCGACCGGCGTCGACTGGATTTCCTTGTTGCCGAGCGTGATCGTTCCGCTTGTGGCTGTCTCCAGCCCGAGCAGCAGCTTGGCGAGCGTGGACTTGCCGCAGCCGGACTCGCCGACGATGGCTACCGTCTCGGATTCGCGCGCCTCGAAGCTGATCGTCTCGTTGGCCTTGACCACGCGCGCCTCGGCGCCGCCGAACACCTCGTTGGCGGCAACCCGGTAATATTTGCGCACATTGTCGATCTTGAGCACGGTGTCGCCCGCCTTGACCGGCTCGCTCTTCTTCGCCGCGTCCTCAGGCAGCGCCGACCAGTCGATCTCGTTGAAACGTACGCAGCGGCTGAAATGATTCTCATGCCCGTTGACCGGGATCATCGGGATTTCGGCCGCGTTGCACACGCCCTCCACGAAATGGTGGCAGCGCGGCCCGAAATTACAGCCTTTCGGCCGCTCGTGCGGCAGCGGCAACTGGCCGGGGATCGCCACCAGCGGCCGCGTGTTCTTGTCGGCGCCGGGCAGCGGGATCGAGCGGAAAAGCCCCTGCGTATAGGGATGACGCATACGGTCGAACACGTCCTTGACGGTACCCGTCTCGACCGCTTCGCCCGAATACATGACCGTGATGCGGTCGCACGTCTCGAGGATCAGCCCGAGATTGTGCGACACGAAGATCATCGAGGTGCCGAACTCCTTGCCGAGCCCCTTGACCAGATCGACGATGCCCGCCTCGACCGTCACGTCGAGCGCAGTCGTCGGCTCGTCGAGAAGCAGAAGCGCCGGTTTCGACAGCAGCGCCATGGCGATCACGATGCGCTGCTGCTGGCCGCCCGACAGCTGGTGCGGATAGGATTTCATCATCCGCTCGGGGTCCGGCAGCTTGACCGCCTGCAGCATCTCCAGCGAGCGCTTGTAGGCCTCCTCCTTCGATACCCTCTCGTGGATGATCGGCACTTCCATCAATTGCTGGCCGACCTTCATGGCCGGGTTCAGGCTCGCCATCGGCTCCTGGTAGATCATGGCGATCTTGTTGCCGCGTATGGCGCGGAGTTCGTCTTCCGACAGCTCGCCCATGTCGCGGCCCTGGAACTTTATACGGCCGCCTACGATCTTCCCGATATTGGAAAGGTCGCGCATGATGCCGAGCGAAACGGTCGACTTGCCGCATCCGGATTCGCCGACGATGCCCATCGCCTCGCCCGGCATCACCGTGCAGGAGAAATCCATGACGGCGGGAATCTCCCCTTTCCGCGTAAAGAAGGAGATGGAGAGGTTTTCGATCTCGACGATCGGCTGGACGGCGTTCATGGCATCGGCTCCGTCAGTCTTTCAGTGACTCTTCGCGCAACGCGTCGGCAAGGAGATTGAGGCCGAGCACGAACGACATCAGCGCGATAGCCGGCGGCAAGGCCGGATGGATGAAGGCGCGCAGGAGTTGGCTTCCGTCCTTGATGGTCGTTCCCCAGTCGGGGCTTTCGGGCGGCATGCCGAGGCCGAAGAAACCGAGCGTGCCGAGAAGGATGGTCGTGTAGCCGATCCGGAGGCATGCATCGACGATCAGCGGCCCGCGCGCGTTGGGCAGCACTTCCCATACCATGATGTACCACGGATTCTCGCCGCGTGTCTGCGCCGCCGCCACATAGTCGCGGGTCTTGATGTCCATCACCAGCCCGCGGACGATGCGGAAGACCCCCGGCGAGGACGCGAAGACCACGGCGACGAAGATGTTGAGCGTGCTCGGCGTCACCTGGATCAGGCCGAACGGATCGTTGAAGAAGACGAAGGTCGAGTAGAGCCAGTAGGTGAAGGCGAGCACGACTAGAAGCTGGACCGCCAGGAGCACCGGCCGCCCGATAAAGCGCGTGCCGAAGGCTATGCAGGCGAGGATGATCGGGAAGGCGAAGAAAACGCCGGCCGTCGCCCGCGGCAGCCCCGTCTCCACGATCTCCGGCGAGACCAGCAGGTAGAAGAGCAGGATCACCGGGAAGGCGAGCACGAGATTGGCCAGGAAGGACAGGAACGAATCCGTCTTCCTGCCGAAATAGCCGGCGGGAAGGCCAAGCGTGATACCGACGGTGAGCGCCACCAGCGTCGCCAGCGGCGCGATGAGGAGCACGATGCGGCTGCCGTCGACGACGCGGCTGAACACGTCGCGCGCCAGCTTGTCGCCGCCCAGCAGGAATGGGTAGCCGCTCTTCGGCTCGATGGCGCCGGGCAGCGCGTTGCGCATGACGGCGATCTGCTCGAGCGGATTGAACGGGGAGACGTAGTGGGAAAATACTGCCGTGAAGAACCAGAAGCTCAAGATGGCGATACCGGTGACGCCGACGCCGCTATCGTAGAGCTGGCCGTAGAGGCCGAGCTTCTTGCGGTAGCGATAGCTGACGCCCATGAGGATCGCCATCGAGACCCATACCGGCCACAGCCGGTTGATGAGGATGTGGATGACGATATCGGTGGGGGAAATGAACTGGAGCATGGCCCTTTCCCCTACTGCACGCGGATGCGCGGATTGAGCAGCGCATAGCCGATGTCGGAAATGAGCTGCGTGACCAGCACGATGAAGACCGACACCAGCGAGCAGCCCAGGAGGAGGTCGATGTCGTTGTTGCCGGCCGCCTCGACCAGCGTGTAGCCGAAGCCCTGGTAGCGGAACATGATCTCGACGACCACGACACCGGTCAACAGCCACGGGAACTGCAGCATGATGACGGTAAAGGGCGCGATCAGCGCGTTGCGCAGCGCGTGCTTCAGCACCACGGCTTTGAAGCTCAGACCTTTCAGCCGCGCGGTGCGGATATATTGCGCCGTCATCACCTCGACCATGGAGGCGCGCGTCATGCGGGCGATATAGCCCATGCCGTAGATGGCGAGCGTCATCACCGGCAGGGTGAAATTGACGAAGGTGATGCCCTGGAACGTAGCGCTGGCGGCGGAACCGTTGAACCAGCCGAGCCATGTGGCGAAGATGACGGTGAAAATGACGCCGGAAACATATTCCGGCGTGGCCGTACTGCCGATCGCCAGGATCGAAAGCGTGCGGTCGGTCTTCGATCCCTCCCGCATGCCGGCGAGCACGCCGATGATGAGCGCGCCCGGTATCATCACCATCATCACCCAGAACATCAGGATGCCGGTGGCTTCGAGCGCGGGGAAAAGCTTGTTGCTGACTTTGGTGCGGAACTTCGTGGAGCAGCCGAAATCGCCTTCCAGCACGCCGGAAAGCCTGGGCTCCACCGTCTCGCCGCAATAGGAGAAGCGCGGGATGGGCTTGCCCTCCTCGTCGCGCGCGGGCTGCTTGGGCCACAGGCCGATCCATTCCGCGTAACGCTTCATGAACGGATCGCGGTAGCCGTAGCGGGTGAGCCAGCTTTCGACCTGGACCTGCGTCGCGCGGCTGTTGGTCTGTGTGAGGGCGAGTTTCTTGAGGTTGGGTTCCAGATTGACGAGATAGAAGACGACAATCGTCAGGCAGATCATGGTGAGCACCATGACCCCCAGACGCCTGGCTATGAAAGATAGCACCTACGCCCTCCTCAAGGCTCGGGTTTGCTCTATGTCTGCGTTCCCCATCTCAAGGCCGGGCAGCGCCCGGCCTTGAGAACCGCGAAGCGGGGGCTTTTGCCGCTCCCCTTGTTTTTTGCGTCAGTGGTCAGGCGTCGGGATCGAGCCAGGTCTTCTCGTAGTTGATCTCGAAGGTCGGGTGCATCGGGTTGTTCTTCACCTTCTTCGTCGAGTGGTTCACGATCGTGAGCCAGAAGGGCTGGACGATGACGCCGGAATCCTGGAGAATCTGCTCCACATCCTTCATCACCTCCTTGCGCTTTTCCGGATCGGCGATCGCCAGCGCCTCGCCGAGCTTCTTATCGAAGTCCGGATTGGAATAGGCCGTCTCGTTCCAGGCGGCGCCCGTCGTATAGCCGAGCGAGAGAACCTGAACGCCGAGCGGGCGCATGTTCCAGTTGGTGGTCGAATAGGGATATTTCGTCCAGTTGTTCCAGAAGGTCGAGCCCGGCAGGATGGTGCGCTTGACCTTGAAGCCGGCGTCGCGGAGCTGGCCGGCGACGGCATCGCCGGTGTTCTTGTGCCAGTCCTCGTCGACCGAAATCAGCTCGTGCTCGAAATCCATCTGGCCGGCTTCCGTCATGAGCTTCTTGGCGCCCTCGACGTCCCGCTTCTTCTTGGGCAACGCGTAATATTCCGGATGGATCGGCGCGACATGGTGGTTTTCCGCCACCGAACCGAGATTGTTGTAGCCGAGCTGCAGCACGACGGCGTTGTCGACCGCCATCTGCAACGCGTTGCGAACCTTCTGGTCGTCATACGGCTTGTGCAGCACATTGGTGCGGGCGACGATCGTCGTGGCCGTCTTGGCCGAAGACTTCACCAGCCCCATGCCGTCGAGAATCTGGATGAAGTCCGCCATCGTCTGATAGTCGGTGTCGATCTCGCCGGCGTCGTAGGCGTTGACATAGGCATTGAAGTCGGTGCCGTAGTCGATGAACTGGACGCCGTCGAGATGGGCCTCGCCGCCCCACCATTTGCCGGTTTCGCGGCGCTTCGCCACGACCTTGGAGCCGACATCGTAGGAAACCAGCTGGAACGCGCCGGTGCCGATCGGGTTCTTGACGATGTCGGAGCCCATCTTGTCGTAGTCGCGGTGCACGACCAGGCCCGGATAGTCGGCGAAATTCGGGATGATGGAGATGTCGGAGGCCGGAAGCTTGAGCTTGATCGTGTAGTCGTCTGTCTTGGTGATGGCGCCGTCGCGCGCCTTGCCGGTCTTGGAATCGACCATGCCGCCCATGCGGGCCGCCATGGAATTGCCTTCCGCCTTGTTGTCGCACCAGCGCAGGAGGTTGAACATCACGTCGTCGGCGTTGAACTTGTCGCCATTGTTCCACTCGGCGTCCTTGCGCACGTGCAGGATGTACTCGGTGGCGTCGTCGTTCACCTCCCAGCTCTCCAGCAGCATGGGCTCGAAAGTGTATTCGGGCGTATACTTGACCAGCGGCTCGAGGAAGGTGCGCGTCGCGTTGGCGAGTTCCGACCAGTCATAGGTGCGCGGATCCTTCTGCGCCTTGACCGACATGGCGCAACGCAGCACGCCACCCTTCTTGGGGGTCTCCTCGGCGGCATGGGCGGGTGTCGGGTCGGCCAGCCCGATCATGCTGTAGGCCATCGCCGTCGAAGCGCCCATGACGCTCGCGATGGTCAGGAACTCGCGGCGGTCCATCTTGCCGGCCTTCGCGGCTTTCGCCAGCGATTCGACCACCGCAGGCACGCGGTCGCCGTTACTCTTATACATTGTCATTGCGTTCTCCCATTTATTTGGCTTTCTGCCTTAGCATTCCGCATCTGGCCCATGATGTCAAAAGGCGTGCCGCAGCGGAAATCACGAATGAATGTGCAACACCGATATCCGGCCGGATGCTGCAATTGCGACAAGCGTGGCGCAAACCCGCAAGCTTCGAGGCGATTTCCGCCTCTTTCCGTCGCTTTCAGACGATGCGCGACCGACGCACGCGGCCACGAGATCATTTGACGTATCCCTTGCCGGTTGCTACGGTTTTTCCACGTTCGAGGTGCCCCGGACCGGGTTCGGCCGGGGTTAATAGGGAATACGGAAGGATCGGAGAGATCCCCGCCGTAGCTGCTCCCGCAACTGTGAGCGCGGAGGCATGCCGACTTACGCCACTGGGTAACCCCGGGAAGGCCGGCCTGCCGATGAAGCGCGAGCCAGGAAACCTGCCTTGAGCCGTCACCTTCCGGATGCGGGATGCTTCCGGAGCTGTGTTCTCGCAGCGGTGACGTTGTCATCGCTGGCGGGGGTTTTTGCTTTGACAGGCAGATCGTTCCCACCGGCTGTTTCAGGCCATTGACCGCGCATTCGCGGCAGGGGGACGCATGCAGAATATTCTTCCAAGGACACTCGCCATCTTCGCCGCGCTGGCAGCTTCCGGCACGACATCGGCCATCGCACAGGACCTCGACATCGGCGAAGTCGTGGTGACGGCCAACAAGACGCCGACCGAGAAATCGAAGGTGGGCTCGACGGTTTATGTCGTGACGAAGAAGGACATGGACCGGCAATCCTTGCCGTCCGCAACGGACTACCTGGCGCAGACGCCAGGAATCAACGTCGCATCGCAAGGAGGCGACGGTCACATCACGACCTTCTTCATGCGGGGCCTGCCCGGAGAATATGTGAAGACCTTCATCGACGGTATCGACGTGTCGGACGTCACCTACACGAAGACGCAGGCGCAGTTCGGACAATTCCTTGCCGGCGATCTCGACCGTATCGAGGTACTCCAAGGTTCACAGGGCGCCTTGTATGGCGCCGACGCCATCGCCGGCGTCGTCGACATCAGCACCCTTGGAACCCCGGAGAATGGAATCCACCAGCGAATATACGGCGAGGGTGGGTCGCGCGGCACATTCCTCGGCGGCTATTCATTGAACAGCGGCTTCGACCGCGGCCGCTTCGGCTTCAATATTGCCGGCCTCACCACTGACGGATTCTCGACTGCCGCATCGGGCACCGAAAAGGACGGCTACCAGAATTTGAGCGGTACGGTCGGCGGCCGTTTCGACGTGAGCGACAGCCTTTCGCTCTTCGCGAACGGCCTTTTCATCAGGAGCAACACCGATTTCGACGATGGCTTCGGACCACCGCCAGATTATCTGGTCGCCGACAGCAGCGCTCATTCGAAATACCAGCAGGCAGCCGGTCGGATGGGCGCCGATTTCAAGCTGTTCGACGGGCGCCTGTCGAACACCGTCGCGCTCCAATATTCCGGCATCTCGCGAGACAGCGTCAATGGCTTCGGGTCCGTTTCGACATTCGACGGCACCCGTACGAAACTGGACTATCAGGGCTCGTTCGCGCTTACTCCAGCCGTGACGGCGACATTCGGGGCCGATTGGGAACGCCAGCATGCGAACACGTCGGGCGGTATCGACAAATCGGTCTCGATGGGTGGCGGTTGGCTGCAGGCCATGTGGACGCCGATCGACCCGCTCACTCTGACGGCGAGCGTCCGGCAGGACGAACATTCCCTCTATGGCGGGCACACGACGTGGCGGGCGACAGGCTCCTATAATGTTGCCTCGACGGGCACGCGCTTCCATTCGTCGGTCGGAACCGGCTACCGCGCGCCGAGCCTCTATGAACTCTACGATCCGACCTACGGCAATTCCGCTCTGCACCCGGAAACCAGCTTGAGCGTCGATTTCGGCATCGAACAACGGCTGCTCGACGACAAGCTGATCGCAGATGTCACCTTCTTCATGGCCAACATCAACGACTTTATCGGCTACGATCCGGTCACCTACCAGAATATCCAGACCAACGGGGTGACACGTACACGCGGCGTGGAGATGTCGCTTGCCTACGCGCCGACCTCCTGGCTCGATTTCAGGGGCGCTTATACCTACACCAAAGTCACCCAGCCCGACGGAACGCGTCAGGTCCGCGTCCCTCGCCACGTGATCGGGCTTTCCGCATCCGTCCAGCCGGCCGAGAGATGGACCGTCTCGGCCACGACGAAGATCGCGCTCGATACCGTCGATTTTGAAGGCATCGACAAGGCGCCGCTCGACAACTACGTGCTTCTCGACGCCAAAATCTCGTACAAACCCACAGACGCGACCGAGGTTTATGTTCGCGGAGAAAATCTGCTCAACCAGAAATATCAGGTGTCGCGAGGCTACGGCACGCCCGGTCTCGGCGTCTTCGCCGGCTTCAAGGCGACGTTTTAGATGGAAGGGCGAGGCTAGATGAAGGGGCGAGGCAAAAGCATCCGCGGCAAGGCGCTTTCGGCGCTTTCGGCCATGCTCTGCCTCGCCCTCCCCGCCAACGCGGCCGGCCTCCCGCGCGTCATGTCGCTCAATGTCTGTACCGACCAGCTTGCCATGACGCTCGCAGCACCCGGCCAGATCGTCTCGATCTCGGACCTCGCTTCCGATCCCGGCCTCTCCTTCATGTATAGGCAAGCCGCTGCCTATCCTAAAAACCGGGGGCTGGCGGAAGAGGTCTTCCTCGCCCGCCCGGATGTCGTCGTGACCGGCACCTATACGCTGCACAACACTACTGACCTGCTCAAGCATCTCGGCTTCCATGTCGAGGAATTCGCGTACGCGCAGACACTCGATACCATCCCCGGCGAAATCCGGCGCATGGGCCGCATCCTGCATCGCGAGGCGAAGGCCGAGGCGGTGGCTACGGATTTCGAGACCGGCCTGAATGCGATAAAGGCTTCCGTCTGCGGCCCGGCGCCGACCGCGATCGCCTACGGCCAGAACGGCATTTCGCAGGGCGCCGGCACGCTCGCCGATTCCGTCATGCGCGCGGCGGGACTGAGGAACCTCGCAGCCGAACTCGGCTATGCCGGCATGACCCCCTTCCCGCTCGAACTCCTGATCGAGCACCGGCCGGATATCGTCATCCTTCCCGAGCAGCTTTCGACCGCGCCCTCGCTTGCCGACCTCACCTTGAAGGACCCGGCATTGCGCGCATTGAAGGGAACGCGCTTCGGCCATTTCGTGCCCGAAGGCGCGTGGTCCTGCGGCGGCCCCTTCGTGCTGGAGGCGGTGAAGGCGCTGGCCAAGGTGCGCCAGGAAATCTCGCCCTGCCCCTCCTCGGGAGCGCCGACGCAATGAGCCCGCTCCGCCTCAATCTGGCGCTTGGCGCATTGATGGCGGCCCTGTTCGTGCTGTCGCTTCTGATCGGGCCAGCGCATCTCGGCCCGATCACCTCGATAAAGGCGCTCATCGCCGGCGGCGACGAGGCAAGCCGCATCATCATGCGCGAGATCAGACTGCCGCGCGCGCTGCTCGGGCTTGCGGTCGGCGCTTCGCTCGGCCTCTCCGGCGCGGTGCTGCAAGGCTTCCTGCGCAACCCGCTCGCCGAGCCCGGCATCGTCGGCGTCTCGGCCATGGCCTCGCTCGGCGCGGTTCTCATCTTCTACACCGGCCTTGCCGGCGCATCGCTCTACGCGCTGCCGGCCGGCGCGCTCGCCGGCGCTTTCCTGGCCGTCCTCATCCTGCTCGCCATCGCCGCGCGCCACGGCTCGACGCTCACCCTGATCCTCGCCGGGGTGGCGCTGTCCAGCCTGGCCGCCGCGCTGACCTCGCTGGTGCTCAACCTCTCGCCCAATCCCTTCGCCAGCTACGAGATCATCTTCTGGCTGCTCGGCTCATTGAAGGACCGCTCGATGACGCATGTGGCGATCGCGGTACCGCTGATCGTCGTCGGATGCGCATTGCTTGCCGCCACCGGCCGGGCGCTCGACGCCTTCTCGCTCGGCGAGGAAGGGGCCGAAAGCCTCGGCATCGACCGCAAGCGCACGCGGTTCCTCGTCATCGCAGGCACCGCGCTTGCCGTCGGCGCCGGCACCGCCGTCACCGGCGCCATCAGCTTCGTCGGGCTGGTCGTGCCGCATATGCTCAGGCCGCTGACCAACCGCATGCCGTCCAGCCTGCTGGTGCCGAGCACCATGGGCGGCGCGATATTGCTGCTCGCAGCCGACATCGTTGCGCGGGTAGCGGTATCCGCGCACGAACTCAATGTCGGCGTCGTCACCGCGCTGATCGGGGCGCCTTTCTTCCTCTGGCTGATCGTCCGTTCGCGCCGGGAGATTTTTTGATGATCGAGGCGGAAAACCTTTCGGTCGCTCTTTCGGGCCGCCGCGTGGTGAACGGCATCGGCCTGAAACTGGAGCCCGGCACGATCACAGGCGTGCTCGGCCCCAACGGCGCCGGCAAATCGACCCTCATGCGTGCGCTCACCGGCCAGCTTGCCAGTTCCGGCCGCATCGCCGTCGATGGCCGCGACATCGCGCAGCTTTCCTATGTCGAGCGCGCCCGGCTGATCGCGCATCTGCCGCAGGCGCGGATCATAAGCTGGCCGCTGACCGTGCGCGACCTGGTCGGGCTGGGGCGCATGCCGTGGCAGGGGATGAGCCGGGCCTTCTCGGACCGCGACCGGGCGCTATGTGCCGAGGCGATGGCGATGATGGACGTCACCGACCTTGCCGGGCGCCCGGCGACCGAGCTTTCCGGGGGCGAGCAGGCGCGCGTGCTCGCCGCCCGCGCAATCGCCCAGGACACGCCGGTGCTGCTTGCCGACGAGCCGGCGTCCGGCCTCGATCCGGCGCACCAGATGACCATGATGGCGGGCCTGAGGAAGCTCGCCGTCAAGGGCCGCGCGCTTCTCGTCTCGCTCCACGACCTTACGCTCGCCGCTCGCTGGTGCGACCGCATCCTCCTGATGAAGGAAGGCAGGCTCGCGGCCGAAGGCACGCCCGCCGACGTGCTGACGCCGGAACGGCTCGGCGAGGTGTTCGGCATCGTCGCCCATATCGACCACGATGCCGGCGGCATGATCCTCGCGCCGGTAGCGCTGGCTAACCGCGAGGCTGGCGGATGAAGCACTGGCCGATCTTCGAGCCCTTCGAAGAAGCCGCGGACACCGGCAGGTTTCTTGCGCTGTGGCCCTCGATCATCGCGGCCGAGCCGGAAGAAATGGCTTCCGGGGTTCCGGTCGAGCCGGAGCCATCGGCCGGGAAGGTCACGGGATCGCCTGCTCCTCCCGCCGTCGATCCGGCCGGCGAAGCGGCGCCGCCATTCCGCTCGCATCACCGCCGTTTCCCGCCGCTCTTCATCCTGCTGTCGCTTGCGGCCCACGCCGCCGCGCTGGCGCTTACCGCGCATTTCCTGACCCAACCGGGCGTCGAAGCCCAGACGGACGCCATCTCGGTCGAGATCGTGGTCGACGCGCGGCCGAACCCGAACACCGATCCTTCGCTGGCCGGAGAGGCCGCCCGGCCGGTGGAACGGGTCGAACCGGAAACCGCAGCCAAGGCGCCGCAAGCGAATCCGCAACAGGCCGCTCGTCAATCCCCCTCGCCGGCGGAAATCCGGCCTGAGGTCACAAAACCAAACTCCCCCATTGCAAAAGCCGCGACACCCCAGGAAGAAGCCGGGAACCACGCCGTCGTCGTTCCGCAGCCGACATTCGCGCTGCCGGAGACGCCGCCGACAATCGAGGCACCAAAAGTCCTCGCCACGCCGCAAATCGCGGAAATGAAGGTTCCGGCTCCGGCATTGATTCTGCCCGAGGAGGCGCCGAAGGTGGAGCCTGCGCAGCCCGCTCCGACAACGGCCGAGATTGCAAAAGCCGTTCCCGCCCCTGCTCTGAAACTGCCTGATGCCGCGCCGCCGGTTCCCGACGACGCCGAACCGCCCACAGCCTTGCCCGCGCAGGCTCCGCTTCCCGAAGCGGCACCGGATGAGCCGGAGCCGGTTCAAAGCGTCGAAAAGCCGGTGCCGGCGAAGGAGCATGCGAAGCCTGCCCCAAGCGAACAGAGGCCGAGGCAGAAGCGTGCAACGAACCGCAAAATTCCTGAGCGTCAGGCCACGCAGCCGCCGGAAGAAACCCGCAAGGCCGCGAATCGCCCCTCCTCCGCAGGCGTGGGAAAAGCGGCGGGACGCGGCTCGGTCGCCTCGCGCGGCGGCGCCAGCGCCGGCGAGAAGGCGGCCTATGCCGCGCGCCTGCGCAGCCACGTCCAGCGCTTCGAGCGCTACCCGACTGAGGCGGAGCGCAACGGCGTCACCGGCTCGGCGCGTATCGCGATCACCATCGACCGCAGCGGACGTCTTTTATCCTCTCGTCTTGCCGCAAGCTCGGGCTCGGCGATCCTCGACGACGCGGCAAGGGCAACCGCCACGCGCGCATCGCCCTACCCGCCGCCGCCGGACGGCATTGGCGGCCGCACGCTTACCTTCGCGGCGACGGTCCGCTTCCGGCGATAGCGTACCGTTTACCCGAATCCGCGGGGCGAAGTTTGATTGACATCGTGGTCTGAACCCTCATCATCGGCAAAGGGACAGCTGTAGTATCGGAGGCAGGTATGCGTTTGCGGGTTGCTCATGGCTTTTCCCTTTTTCTCGCAAGCCTTTTCCTGGCCCTGGCCGGTTCGGCGATGGCCGCCGAAAGCGCCCGGACGATCGTCACGACCGAGAATTCCGACTATTTCGGCTTCGACCTGCGCTCGGAGCAGAATTTCAGTCTCGACCAGTGCAAATCGTCTTGCCTGGCCGACCGTTCATGCCGCGCCTTCACCTATAACTCGAAGGCGCGCTGGTGCTTCCTGAAGTCGGACTACCGCGCGCTCAATCCTTTCAACGGCGCGGTTGCCGGCAAGATCGTCGATCTCACCGGCGAGCCCGATATCGGCGCGCCGGCCACGCTCGATTTCCTGCCGAAATGGCTGGCCGACGAGGCGATCAACTACCGCCGCGAGATAACGACCGCACCGACCGTTGAGGAAGGCCTGAACGCCCTCGTCAGCGAAGCGGATGCGGTCATGCCGTCGGACCCGCGCGCGGCGATGCAGAAATACGCCGCCGCACTTCAAATCTCGCCCGACGACAGCACGCTGTGGACGAGCCTCGCGCGCGCGGCACGTGCGATAAGCCCGGCCAACAGCACCGATGCCGGCAAGCTCCACGGCGACGCCTCCTCCGCCGCCTATAATTCCTATCTGACCTCGCGCACCGAAAACGAGCGGGCGACCGCGCTCGCCACGCTGGCGCCGGCGCTGGAACAGCGGGAGGCCTTCCGCCCGGCGATCCAGACCTATGAGGCGAGCCTGGCGCTAAAGCCCAACGCCGCCGTCAAGGCCGCCTATCTGGACCTCAAGGCGCGCAAGGGCTTCCGTATCGTCGGCAACACGGTCGATTCCGACAACCAGACACCGCGCGTCTGCGCGCAATTTTCCGATCCGCTGGTGAAGGAAGGCGTCGACTATGCACCTTTCGTCAGGGTCGACGGGCAGGCGCCGAAGGCGATCACTGCGAATGACAAGCAGATCTGCATCGAAGGGCTGGAGCATGGCAAGCGCTATCAGGTCGCATTCCGGCCCGGCCTGCCTGCCGCGATCGGCGAGACGTTGCAGGCCCCGATCGTCCTCAACGTCTATGTGCGCGACCGCACGCCCTTCATCCGCTTCACCGGCCAGAATTTCATCCTTCCGGGCACGGCGCGCCACGGCATCCCGCTGGTTTCGGTCAACACCGGTTCGGCCGACCTGAAGCTCTACCGCATCAACGATCGTTCGCTCGCCGATCTGGTGACGGGCTATCAGTTCCTCGATCAGTTGAGCCGCTACAGCGCAGAAGACATCGCCGACCGGACAGGCAGCGCCGTGTGGCAGGGAAAGATCGATATCGCCTCCGAACTCAACAAGGAGGTGATAACGAGCTTCCCCGTGGACGAGGCGCTGCCCGACCGCAAGCCCGGCATCTATATCCTGACGGCCGCGCCCACCGGCGCGCCGGAGAGCTATGACGCGCAGGCGACGCAATGGTTCGTCGTCTCCGATATCGGGCTTTCCACCTTCGCAGGCCAGGACGGGCTCAACGTCTTCGCCCGCTCGCTCGGCACCGCAAAACCGCTCGCCGATGTCGAGTTGAAGCTGATCGCGAAGAACAACGAGGTGCTCGGCACGGCGAAGACCGACTCCGAAGGCCACGCGGTCTTCAGCGCCGGGCTTTCGCGCGGCGAAGGCGGCTCGACGCCGGCCGTGCTTTCCGCGGCGAAGGGCGGCGACGATTTCGTCTTCCTCGACATGACCAAGGCCGGCTTCGACCTTTCCGACCGCGGCGTGACGGGACGCGCCTCGCCCGGCGCGCTCGACGTCTACGCCTGGACGGAACGCGGCATCTATCGCGCCGGCGAGACCGTCCATGCGGCCGCACTTGCGCGCGACGACGCGGCCAAGGCGGTCGAGAACCTGCCGCTCACCTTCATTTTCAGCCGCCCCGACGGCGTCGAGGACAGGCGCATCGTCAGCGACAATGCATCGCTCGGCGGCCGCGCGGTCGATCTGGCGCTCTCGCCTTCCGCCATGCGCGGCACCTGGACGATGCGCATCTATACCGATCCGAAGAAGGAGCCGGTCGCGGAGAAGATGTTCCTGGTCGAGGATTTCGTGCCCGACCGCATCGAATTCGACATGACGGCCAAGGAAACGACGCTCGTTCCCGGCGACAAGCTTCCGGTCGAGATCGACGGCCGCTTCCTCTACGGCGCGCCGGGCGCCGGCCTGGCGCTGGCGGGCGAGGTCAATGTCACCACGAAACGCGACTGGAAGGCATTCCCCGGATACCAGTTCGGGCTTGCCGAGGAAGAGAACACCGAAGCGACCGCCTTTGACCTGAACGATCTGCCGGTCACCGACGAAGAGGGCAAATCGTCCTTCGACATATCGCTCGACAACCTGCCCTCGACGACAAGGCTGCTCAACGCCCAACTCGTCGTGCGCATGAGCGAAGGCAGCGGCCGCGCCGTGGAGCGCCGACTCGATTTCGACGTCCAGTCGGACGGCCCGCGCATCGGCATTCGGCCGGCTAACTCGGACGGCTCTGTACCGGAAAATTCGATCGCGAAGTTCAGCGTGATCGCCGTCGATCCCGAGGGCAAGAAGATCGACATGCAGGGGCTCAACTGGTCGCTGGTCAAGCTCGTGCGCAACTATCAATGGTACCGCGACGGCAGTTCCTGGCGCTACGAGCCGATCGACGTCACGCACAAGGTGGCGGACGGCCATGTCGATGTATCCGCGAATGGCGAAGCTTCGGTTTCCGCGCCGGTCGGCTGGGGCCGCTACCGCGTCGAAATCACAAGCCCGCAAGCGGACGGACCGGCTTCCAGCGTCGAGTTCGACGCCGGCTGGTACGTCGCCGCTTCCAGCACCGAGACGCCCGACGCGCTGGAAATCGCGCTCGACAAGGAAAGTTACGCGGCCGGCGACACCGCGCATCTGAAGATATCGCCGCGCTTCGCCGGCGAGGTGCTGGTGACGGTCGGCGGCGACCGCTTGCTTGCCACGAAAACGGCTTCGGTTCCGGCTGACGGTGCTACGGTCGATATCCCGGTGGAGGGCGACTGGGGCGCCGGCGCCTATGTGACGGCGACGCTTTACCGGCCCGGCGAGGCGCAGGCGTCGCGCATGCCGATGCGCGCCATCGGCATCAAATGGCTGAAGGTCGATCCGGGCAAGCGCAAGCTCGATATCGCGCTTGAAACGCCGGCGAAGATCGAGCCGCGCGGGCCGCTGACGATCCCGGTCAAACTCGGCGGCCTGACACCAGGCGAGGAAGCCTATGTCACGGTCGCCGCCGTCGATGTCGGCATATTGAACCTCACCCGCTACTCGCCGCCCGACCCGGACGGCTGGTACTACGGCCAGCGCCAGCTCGGGCTGGAAATCCGCGACATCTACGGCAAGCTCATCGACGGCTCGGCCGGCGCCATGGGCCGCATCCGCACCGGCGGCGACGGCGCGCAGATGGCGTCCGAAGGCTCGCCGCCTACGCAGAAGCTCGTCGCCTTCTTCACCGGCCCGGTGAAGGTCGACAATGACGGCCGCGCCGTCGTCTCCTTCGACCTGCCGCAGTTCAACGGCACCGTGCGGGTGATGGCGACCGCCTGGTCGAAGACGGCCGTCGGCCACGCGTCGAGCGACGTGATCGTGCGCGATCCGGTCGTCATCACGGCCGGCCTGCCGCGCTTCATGGCGCCCGGAGACCGCGCCGAAATGCGGCTCGATATCGCCAACACGGACGGCCCGGCTGGCGAATACACGCTTTCGGTCGAGAGTGGCGGCAAGGTTTCGGCCGGGCAGGCCTCGACGCAGAAGGTGACGCTCGCCGTCGGCGCGCGCTCGACGGTGACAGTGCCCTTGACGGCATCCGCAGCCGGCGATGCCGACATCCATGTGCGGCTTTCTCATGCGGACGGCTTGTCTGTGGAACAGGATTTGACCTTCCCGGTGCGGCCGGGACAGCTTCCGATCACGACAAGGCGCGTCATCAGCCTTGCCGCAGGTGGCGGCAGCTTGCGGATCGACAAGGAACTTCTGGCGGCAAGCCTGCTCGACGGAGCGTCTGTCTCTATCGGCGTTTCCAACTCGGCGGCGCTCGACATCCCCTCCCTCCTGATGGGGCTCGACCGCTATCCCTATGGCTGCGCCGAGCAGACGACCAGCCGCGCGCTGCCGCTCCTCTATGTCAGCCAGCTTTCGAAGGCGTCCGGCATGCCGGTAGGTCCCGACCTGCACAAGCGCATCCAGGACGCCATCTACCGGGTGCTCAACGACCAGTCTTCGTCCGGCAGCTTCGGCCTGTGGGGGCCGGGCTCGGGCGATATGTGGCTCGACGCCTATGTCAGCGATTTCCTGACGCGGGCCCGCGAGCAGGGCTTCGACGTGCCGGAAATGGCGATGCGGCAAGCACTCGACAATCTCCAGAACACGCTCTCCTATAACAGCGATTTGAAGGAGCACTCGACGGAAATCGCCTACGCGCTCTACGTGCTTGCCCGCAACCACCGGGCATCCGTCGGCGACCTGCGCTACTACGCCGACACGCAGATGGAGGCATTCCAGAACCCCATGGCGAGGGCGCAGATCGCGGCCAGCCTTGCGCTCTATGGCGACAGCCAGCGCGCCGAACGCGCCTTCGCATCCGCGTTCCAACTGGCGCAGGTGCCGCCGACCGTGCTCGACAATTCGCGCGCCGACTACGGCTCGCGCCTGCGCGACAGCGCAGCCATGCTGGCGCTCGCGGCGGAAACGAAGCCGGCGCCCTCGCTGATCCCCGCGATGATCCGGCTCGTCTCGGCCGAGCGTAACGACAAGCGCTACATCGACTACCACACCAGCACGCAGGAAAAGGCGTGGCTGCTTCTGGCGGCGCGCGCCATCAAGGCGGGCACGGATGCGATCTCGATCGACGTCAACGGCACACCGCATTCGGGTCCGTTTGCAGAGCATGTCGAGGGCGCGGAGTTGCGGGACGATCCGATTACCATTGCCAATCGCGGCCAAAACCCGATCGACGCGGTGGTGACGACGGTCGCAGCGCCCGCCGAGCCGCTTCCGGCCGGCGGCAACGGTTTCTCGATCACGCGCAGCTACTACACGCTCGCCGGGCAGGAAACCGATGTCACCGAAGCGGAGCAGAACGAGCGCTATGTCGTCGTCCTCAAGGTGACGGAGGAGAATTCCTGGCCCTCCCGCGTGCTGGTCACCGATCTTCTCCCGGCCGGTTTCGAGATCGACAATCCGAGCCTCGTCGGCAGCGCCCAGCTTTCCAATTTCGACTGGCTGGGCAATACGGAGGTGGCGCATAGCGAGTTCCGCGACGACCGTTTCGTGGCGGCTTTCGACCGGACCGGCTCCAGCAACAACCGCGAAATGACGCTCGCCTATGTCGTGCGCGCCGTGACGCCGGGCGTCTATGTGCTTCCCGCGGCGAGCGTCGAGGACATGTACCGCCCGCAGTTTTCCGCCCGTACGGCCACCGGCAGGATGGAGGTGAAGGCGGCGCGGTAGAACGGGACGTCCATATGCTTGAAGCCGACATCGGATATGGGCGCGGCCACATGACCCTCCTCCTCAAATACACCCTCTTCGCCCTGCCCCTCGCCGGCGTCCTCTGCGTCGGCGCGTGGCTCGGCCTTGCCGCGCTCGACCGCGCCTACCCGCCGCCGCTTGCCGAAGCGGGGCTGGTCTCCACCGAGGTGGCCGACCGCAACGGCGATCTTCTTCGCGCATTCGCCACGCCGGAAGGCCGCTGGCGGCTCTCCACCCGTATCGAGGATGTCGACCCGAAGCTGGTCGACATGTTGATCGCCTATGAGGACCGTCGTTTCTATTCGCATCACGGCGTCGATGTCGCCGCGCTCTTGCGCGCCGCCGGCCAGTGGATCCTGAACGGCCATATCGTCTCGGGCGGCTCGACGCTTTCCATGCAGCTTGCCCGGCTGATCGAGCCGCGCGAGGAACGCTCCGTCTGGGCGAAACTCGTCCAGATCGCCCGCGCCCTCCAGATCGAGCGGCGGCTGACCAAGCGGCAGATCCTCGCCGACTACCTGACGCTGGCGCCCTATGGCGGCAATCTGGAAGGCGTGCGGGCTGCATCGCTCGCCTATTTCGGCAAGGAGCCGAAACGCCTTTCGGTGGCGCAGGCGGCGCTCCTCGTCTCGCTGCCGCAATCGCCCGAAGGCCGCCGCCCCGACCGCCATCCGGCTGCGGCGCGAGCCGCGCGAGGGCGCGTTCTGGAGCGGATGAAGGACGCGGGGATTATCCTCCAGCGCGAGATCGCGCTCGCCTCCACCGAGCCGATCCCGAGGACGCGCCGACAGCTTCCCGCACTTGCCGCGCAGGCCTCGGCCGATGCGATGCGCGCCGATCCGTCCGCGCGCCGTCTTCAACTCACCATCAAGCGAGGCATCCAGGAAAGGCTGGAGGCGGTGGCCCGCAATGCTGCCCGCCGGCTCGGACCAAAAGTCTCGGTCGCCATGATCCTCGCCGACGCACCGACCGGCGACATTCTGGGCGAAGTCGGCTCGGCCGACCTTTTCGACGCGCGCCGCGCCGGCTGGATCGACATGACGAACGCCGAGCGCTCGCCCGGCTCGACGCTGAAGCCTTTCATCTACGGGCTCGCCTTCGAAGAGGGTCTGGTCGCACAGGAAACGATGATCGAGGACCGGCCGGCCGACTTCGGCGGCTACAGGCCGAAGAATTTCGACATGAGCTACCAGGGCAATGTTTCGATTCGCCAGGCGTTGCAGATGTCGCTCAACGTGCCGGCGATCCGGCTTCTCGATGCCGTCGGACTGCTGAGGCTGATGGCGCGCTTCCGGCGGGCCGGCGTTAATCCGATGCTTCCTCGTGGCGAGGCCCCCGGCCTTGCCATAGGCCTCGGCGGCGTGGGCCTGAAACTCAGCGACCTCGTCCAGCTTTACACCGCCTTCCCGAATGGGGGGCGCATCACCATGCTGCACGACAAACCCCTGGACCGGCCGGCTTCCGCGACGCTGATGGAGCCGCAGGCGGCCTGGCAGGTGGCCGACATATTGTCGGGGGTGCGTCCGCCGGAAGGCTCGCGTGCAACCGGCATCGCCTACAAGACCGGCACCAGCTACGGCTATCGCGACGCGTGGTCGATCGGTTTCGACGGCCGCCATGTGCTGGGCGTCTGGGTCGGCCGGCCCGACGGCGGACCGGTGCCCGGCCTGGCCGGCTATGTCTCCGCCGCGCCCATCCTGTTCGACGCCTTCGCCAAGTCCGGCCTGTCGGTGACGCCGCTGCCGCGCGCCCCGGCCGGCGCGCTGCGCATGGCTCGTGCCGACCTGCCGGTGACGCTGCGCGATTTCACGCCGCCGGGCGAACTGCCGCCGGTGCACGGCACGCCCGAGCCGCCGCCCCGGATCATCTTCCCGCCCGAAGGAGCGCATGTCGAGATCGGATCGGCTGGCGGCGGTGCCGCCACGCCTCTGGCCCTGAAACTGCAAGGCGGGCGGGCGCCATTCCGATGGCTTGCCAACGGCAAACCGTTGCCGGAGCTTGCGCGCACGCGGATCAGCCAATGGGTACCGGACGGCGACGGCTATTCGACACTGACCGTGATCGACGCCGCCGGGCGCGCGGCGAGCGTTTCCGTCTACGTCCAGTAGGGTCCGCCGGATGCGGCAACATGCGCGCCGTTTGTCAAATCCCTGTCGAATTCCAGGTGATAGAGTGAGCCATGGCCGATGACAGCCTCTCTCCGGCGAAGGCGCGAATCCCCTTTGCCCAGCGCTTTCACTGCTCGCGCGGTGAACTGATCGCCGACGGGGTCGTGCATGCGCTTGGCGTGGTATTTGCGATCTCCGCGGGATCGGTGCTGCTGGCGCTTGCGGCCTTGCATGCCGGCCCTTGGGAATATGCAGGAACGATCTCCTACGTGGCGTCGCTCGTTATCGTCCTGTCGGTTTCGGCCGCCTACAATATGTGGCCCATCTCGCCTATCAAGCGGGCTCTCAGGCGCTTCGACCATGCCGCGATTTTCCTGCTGATCGCCGGAACCTACACGCCCTTCCTCGTGCAGATGACCGATCCGCTGACGGCGCGCCTCATGCTCGCGCTCATCTGGGGGGCCGCGGCGCTCGGCATCGCCATGAAACTCCTGCTTCCGGGGCGGCTCGAACGGGTCGCGGTGGTGTTCTATCTGGCCATGGGCTGGAGCGGCGTGGTCGTATTCAATTCGCTGTCCGTGTCGCTGCCGCGCGCAACGCTCTGGCTGATCCTGGCCGGCGGCATCGCCTACAGCGTCGGCGTGATCTTCCATGTCTGGCAGCGTCTGCGCTACCAGACGGCGCTATGGCACGGCTGCGTGCTTCTCGGCGCGGCCCTGCATCTCGGCGCCGTCATGGACAGCCTGGTGATATCGCGGCTCTGAGAAGGCTCACACCGTCTTCAGCCTGCGCTTGCGCGGTCCCTCGATGTTCGGCAGGAACACGGTGAGAAGCCCGATCGCCGGCAGGTAGGAGCACATGGCGTAGACGAAGTCGATGCCTTTCGCGTCGGCGATGATGCCGAGCCCGGCCGCCCCTACACCGCCCATCCCGAAGGCGAAGCCGAAGAAGATGCCGGCGACCATGCCGATGCGGGTCGGCAGCAATTCCTGTGCGTAGACGATGATCGCCGGGAAGGCCGAGGCGAGGATAAGCCCGATCGGAACGGTCATGATCGCGGTGCCGACCAGCCCCATATGGGGCAGCACCAGCGTGAACGGCAGGACGCCGAGGATCGATACCCAGATCACGTATTTGCGGCCGAAGCGGTCGCCGAGCGGCCCGCCGATGACGGTGCCGGCCGCCACCGCGCCGAGGAAGACGAAGAGCAGGATCTGCGAGGTCTGCACGGAGACCCCGAATTTATGGATCAGGTAGAAGGTGTAATAGCTGGTCAGGCTGGAGAGGTAGATATATTTCGAGAAGACCAGCATGCCGAGGATGATAAGCGTGGCGACGACGCGTGCATGCGGAATGGAGGGCGGGGTGCCGTATGTCTTCGCCCGCTTGGCGACAGCGAGATGGTTGCGCTTGTACCAGCCGCCGACATTCCACAGCACGGCCATGGCCGTCAGCGCGGCAAGCGAAAACCAGGCAAGGCTCGACTGGCCGAAAGGCAGGACGATGAAGGCGGCAAGCAGCGGCCCGATCGCCGAGCCGAAATTGCCACCGACCTGAAACAGCGACTGCGCCAGGCCGAGTTGGCCACCGGACGCCATGCGGGCCACGCGCGAGGCGTCCGGGTGGAAGACCGCCGAGCCCATGCCGACCAGCGACGCGGCGACGATCAAAAGCCCGTAATGCGAGGCGCCCGAGAGCAGAAGCAGGCCGACAAGGCTAAAGCCCATGCCGCAGAAGAGCGCGTATGGCTGCGGCCGCTTATCGGTGACGATGCCGACGACCGGCTGGAACAAGGAAGCCGTTCCCTGGAAGGTCAGCGTGAGGAATCCGACCTGGGTAAAGCTCAACGCATAGTTGGTCTTGAGCATCGGGTAGATCGCCGGCAGCAGCGACTGTATCATGTCGTTGAGGAAATGGCTGAACGAGAGCGCCGCCAGGATGGCGAACACCGTCTGGTCGGCGCCCCGCCCGGAGACCTGGTTGGTATCGGGCTGTTTTATAGCGGGCTCGGCGCTTTTCGCCTCGGCCCCTTTGCGCTCCATCACGGTCATGATCTGCGACACGCCTTCGTTCGACTCATATCCCTCGCGAAAGCGGGGATATAGCGCCTTGCCGTGCGACCTGTTTTCGTGATTAGCTCAATTTCTTTCGCAATCGGGTCAGACCAATGACGATCATCGATATCAGCGATCTCGAAAAGATTGCGCGGCCTGTTTTGGTCCGGCAGTCACAATATCCCGCAGGTGACCGTATCCTGCCGCACAGCCACCGGCGATCTCAGCTTCTCTGCGCGCTCGAAGGCATGGCGATCGTCATCGCCGAGCGCAATCGCTGGCTCATCCTGCCCGACCATGCGCTCTGGATACCGGCAGGCGTGCGCCATTCCGTCGAGACGATCAAGCCGCTCACCACCGGGTCGATCTACGTCGAGCCGGGCGCTCTTTCCGGCCAGCCGGCGCAGAGCCATGTGGTGCGCATGAGCGAATTGATGAAAAGCCTGCTCGCCGAGGCGGTGAAACTGCCGCACGAATATGATCCGGAAGGCCGCGCCGGCCTCATCATGGCGCTGATCCTGGAGGAGATCCCGCTCCTGCGGCGCACCGCACTTTCGCTTCCGATGCCGCGCGAGGCGCGGCTGGCGGCGCTTTGCCGGCGCTTCATCGCCTCGCCGGCGGCGCATGAAACGATCGACGGCTGGGCGGCGGAGATGGCGATGAGCCGCTCCGCCTTCACCCGCGCCTTCCGGCGCGAGACGGGCATGGCGGTGCTGGAATGGCGCCAGCAGGCCTGCCTGCTGGCGGCGCTGCCGCGCCTGATGTCGGGCGAACGCGTCGCCAATGTCGCCTTCGATCTCGGCTACGACAGCCCGGCGGCTTTCACCACCATGTTCAAGCGCGGGCTGGGTGTACCGCCACGCCGCTATATCGCCATGGCCGGCAACACCTCGCCAGGCTCCTGATTTCACGCGTGTCTTTGTCCTGAAACCGGTGCTCGCTTTCAGGAATCAGCGTCAGGCCAGCAGATGCGGCAGGAACAGCGTGATTGCCGGAACGGCGACCAGAAGCGTGATCCTCAGCATCTCCGCCGCGAAGAACGGCATGACGCCCTTGAAGGTCTGGCGCATCGGCACGTCGGGCGCGAGCGAGTTGATGATGAACACGTTGAGGCCGACCGGTGGCGTGATGAGGCCGAGTTCCACCACGATCAGGATGATGATGCCGAACCATATCTTGAGGTCGGCCGGCGACATGCCGAAATCGAGGCCGGACACGACCGGCCAGAAAAAGGGCACGGTGAGGATCACCATCGACAGGCTGTCCATCAGGCAGCCGAGGATTAGGTAGAGGATGATGATCAGGACGAGGATCGATATCGGCGACAGGCCGCTGCCCTGCAAGGCCTCGGCGGCCGCCTGCGGCACGCCCGCGCGCGCCATGAAGATCTTGAGCAACTCGGCGCCGAGCAGGATGAGGAAGATCATGCCCGATGTGCGCGCCGTCTCAAGAAGCGCGTCGCCCATCCCGCCGATCGACAGCCGGCGCGTCACGAAGCCGTAGGCGACGACGAGGAAGACGCCGACGGCGGCGGCGGCCGTCGGATTGTAGATGCCGGCATAGATGCCGCCGATGACGACGCCGAAGACGACGAGGACCGGAATGACGCCGATGCTTGCGGCGAGAAGCTCGCTTCGCGACACCGCCTCCCCCGTCGGGCCGGAGCCAGGCACCAGCCGGACATAGACCGCCACCGTCAGCATGAAGAGCAGCATGGCGAGGATGCCGGGGATCAGGGCGGCCGCGAACATGGTCACCACGTTCGCCTCGACGATGATGGCGTAGACGATGAGCACGACCGAGGGCGGGATCAGGATGCCGAGCGTGCCGCCGGCGGCGATGGTGCCGGTGGCAAGGGCCGGCGAATATTTGTAGCGCCGAAGCTCCGGCAGCGCGACCTGCCCCATGGTCGAGGCGGTGGCGGTGGATGAGCCGCAGACCGCGCCGAACCCCGCGCAGGCGGCGACGGCCGCCATCGCCACGCCGCCGCGAAAGCGCCCGAGCCAGGCATTGGCGCCGCGGAAAAGATCGCGCGACAGCCCGCAGCGCGAGGCCAGCCCGCCCATCAGGATGAACATCGGCAGGACCGACAGATCGTAGATGGAGAACTGCGCGTAGGCGAGGTCCTTCAACTGGTTGAGGACGACCGCCGGCCCCGACTGGATGATCGTCCCGGCGATGCCGACGAGGATCATCGTATAGGCGATGGGCACCCTGACCGCGATCAGGGCCAAAAGGCACACAAGTCCGGCGATGCCGATGAAGAAACTGTCGAGCATGGGACGCCTATTCGACCGGCAGGGCTGCCGGCGGCACACCGCCGCGGCCGCGGAAACCGCGCCAGCCCTCGATGAAGGTGATCAGCGATGCGACCAAAAGCAGCGCCAGCGACAACAGGATCGGCGGAAACGCCGTCCATAGCGGCAGATGCAGCACCGGCGTGACCTCCGGATAGGCGATGTAGGAAAGGAAGCCGGCATACATCTGCACAAGGAGCAGGACGGAGAAGGCTGCCGCGAATACCGAGGAGAAGGCGACCATCGCCGCCTTGCCGCGCGCGCTCATGCCTTCGGTGAAGATATCGACCGTCACGTTCGACCCGGTCAACTGGCAGTAGGGCAGGAACATGAAGATAGCGATGGCGATGAAATGCTTGACCAGTTCGTAGTCGGCGGCGAACGGCTTGTTGAAAAGGATGTTGGAGATCGCGCCGAGCGCGGTCATCACCGCCAGCCCCAGCGTCACCACGCCGCCGAGCAGCGCCCACCAGCGGATCGCCGCCGCCAGCAGGGCAGTAAACTTCCCGCGGCCGGGTGGCGGCGGGGGCTCGTCGCCCCCTTCCGCCGGGTGGACCAGCGCGCTCACGCCTTCTTCGCCGCGATGGTCTTTCTGGCCGCCTCGACGAGCGCCTTGGCGTCGAAGCCGGCATTGGCGTGGCTTGCGGTCCATTTGTCGACCACCGGCGCGAGCACCTTGTTGAAGGCGTCCATCTGCTCCTGCGTCAGCACGATGTGCTCGTTGCCGCTGTCGACGGCCACCTTGATGCCTTCGTCGTCGTCCTCGCGCCAGATACGCGCGACTTCGCGCAGCCAGTCCTCGCCGCAATGCTTGTTGAAGCATTCCTTCAGGTCGTCGGGCAGCCCTTCCCAGCGCGCCTTGTTCATCGACACCTGGAAAGTCGTGGTGCCGAAACGGTTATTGTCCGGCCCCTCGATCTGGTACTTGGTCGATTCCTGAAGCTGGAGCGCGGGGATGATCTCCCACGGCACCAGCGCGCCGTCGACCACATGCGTCGACAGGGCCTGCGGCAGGTCCGGCACCGGCATGGTCACCGGCGTCGCGCCCATCGCCTCGACGACGGCATTGCCGGTCGGGCCGGGCACGCGCAGCTTCTTGCCCTTGGTGTCGTCCGGCGTATGCACCGGGACTTCCGCCATATGGAAGGCCTGTCCGGCGTGGACGTGGTTGAAGAGGACATGCACGGGCTTGTATTCGTCGGCGAGATATTCGTCGAACATGGCGCGCATGGCGAGGTTCGTCGCCACGATGTCATTGGTGAAGATGGTCGGCAGCTCGAACACTTCCGAACGGGGGAAGAGGCCGGGCGTATAGCCGTTCACCGTCCAGACGATATCGACGATGCCGTCAGCCACCTGACGGAAGAGTTGCGGCGGCGAGCCGCCGAGCGACATCGAGGGATAGATATCGATCTTGATGCGCCCTTTCGATTCGTCCCGTATCGCCTGCGTCCAGGGTTGCAGCATCTTGACCTGCGCCGGCGATTTCGGCCCGAGGAAATGGTGCAGCTTGAGCGTCACCTCCGGATCGGCGGCACGCGCCTTTCCGATAACCGCCGGGGCGGCAAGCATGGCCGCCGCCGAAACGAGAAATTGCCTGCGTTTCAACATTGTTCTCCTCCATTTTTATCCGGTGCCCAGTAGCGGATCACCGGCACTCAACCGGCGTCAACGGCTGACCCCGACCTTCCCGTATCCTCCGTACCGCACGCTAGCAGGCCGGAGATAATTAACAAGTGAATTATTTGCCACCGCCTCACCCATGCTGGAGCCACACATCCAGTACCGCCGAGCGCTTCTCCTCGCGCACGATCCTGAAAGCCTCCGCGACCGCATCTTCCAACTCCTCCGGCCGCTCCACCTTGCGCGCGTGCGCCCCGCCGGCGGCTTTCGCGATACCGGCATAGTCGGGCGGCGGGTCGAAGGAGAGGTCGAGGTTGTTGGCGCGGCTGGCATAGCCGTCCGGATGCACGCCGAGCGTGGAAAATCGCGGCGCCTTCCAGCCGCGATTATTGTAGACCACCTGGAGGAAGGGAGCGCCGTATTTCGCCGCCATCCAGTGCACGGAAGCCGGGATGGAAAACATGTAGGAGCCGTCGCCGGTCAGCGCGACGACGGTCTTGTCGGGCGCGGCGAGTTTGGCGCCGAAGGCGGCCCCGCCGTTCCACCCGAGCGACCCGCCGCCGCTGGCGAAGATCGAACCCGGCCGCGTCATCGCCATATGATTGGAGACCGCCGGATAGCTGGTGATGCCCTCGTTCAGGACGATGGTGTCGTCGTCGACATGCCGGCGCACGACAGCGGTCAAAAATTCCGGTGTGATGATCCCGTCATTCCCGATTTCGAGTGCGGCAAGCCGTTCGCGTCGCGCCCTGCTTTTCGCCGCGAAGCGTTCGCGCCGTTCCGCCACCCGCGCGCCATCGAAGGGCCGCGCGGCAAGCGCCTCGTTGAGTTGCCCGAGCGCGGTCGCCGCATCGGCCCGGAAGGAATGCTCCGCGCCGATATACCAGAGCGGCATCTTCTCCTTCAGGGGATCGACGTCGATGTGGAAGATCGGGACGCCGTCGGCGGGCCTGCTGATCGTCGGGATCCACGGCACGTCGCTGTCGATGACCAGGATGCAGTCCGCCTCCCCCAGCGCCTCGTTCTGGTGCGGCTCGTTCCACTGGTTGCCGAGATAGAGGTCGTGGTCGTGCGGGAAGTTCATCGCGCTCGGCACGGATTCATGCACGCCCGCGCCGACATTCTCGCAAAAGCGCACCAGCTGAGCCACCGCATCGGGATTGCGGCCGAGATAGGACGTCACCACCAGCGGCCGCTTCGCCTGCCCGAATGCCGCCAGCAATTGCTCGACGCCCTCCTGCGGCAGCGCCGCTGGCGCAATGGGCCGCCACTTCGCCATATCGATGGAAACCGCCTCCGCCAGTTCCTCTTCCATCACCTCGCGCGCGCCGACCAGATAGACCGGGCCCTTCGGCTCGCTCATGGCGAATTGCAGCGAGCGGTGCACCATCTGCTTGATGTTCTTGCCGGTGCGCAGTTCGTTTTCGTATTTCATGTAGCCGCGCACGATGCTGCGCTGGTCCGGTACATCCTGGATCCACTGGATGAATTCGTTGCGGCTGCCGCGCATCTCGCCTTCCTGCGTGAAGGGCGAGGCGCCGGCAAAGACAAGAATCGGCGCACGGCCCTTGGCGGCGTTGTGCACGGCACCGGCGAGCGACTGGGTGCCGCATTCGACATGCACGATCACCGCCTGCGGCTTTCCGGACACCTGCGCATAGCCCTGCGCCGCGCTCATGCCGGCCATTTCGTTCGGGCAGGTGATGATGGCGGGAATGCGCCTGCCATGCGCCCTCGCCTCGGCGATCGCCTCGATCAGCGCCGGATGATCGCTGCCGAAATTGCCGAAGATATAGGAGACGCCGGCTTCCGTTAGGGCTTCGAGAAAGGCGGTGCTGGCTGTGTACATCGGCGGGCTGCGATCCATTCAATCGAGGGAGGCGGTGATAAGGCGCAGGAGGCGCAGCAATTCCGGCCGGCCCTCCCCGACGATCTCATCGAGAACCCGGTCATGCGCTTCCGCATGCGCCACAAGTTCCGCAAGCCTCGCCTTGCCTGCTCTGGTCAGCGACAGCGTATAGCTGCGCTTGTCGGCCGGCATCGTCCGCCGCTCGATCAAATGATTGCGCAACAGGTCGCGCAGCACAGGCGTGATGGTCGACTTGTCGCGACCACTGGCGCGGCTTAGCACCAATGGCGTGATGCCCGGATTGTCATGGATGAGGCTGAGCACGGCAAACCAGCCCGGCTTCAGGTCGGCCTCGCCGGTCTTCTTCTTGAAGGCCTTGAAAGAGGCGTTCTGCGCGAGCCTCAGATGGAAGCCGATTCGATCGTCGAGGAGACCGAGGCTGAAACCCTTCGGCTTCCCCTCCGGGTCGCCGGCATCGTCGGGTCGTTTTGAGGCTACCTTGGAAATCCTTCCGGGCGCCGCGGTCCGCGACCTCATCCGCTCCCTCTCCGTAGTGCCGGAGCCAATCCGCCCCACGCGCCGCTACCCTAGCGGAGAGGCGATGCCACGGCAAGATAGTTTTGTCTCAAACTATCTATCGTGGCAATCGGTCGCCGGCGTCAGAAGCAGGCAGCCTTTCGTTCGATCATGCGACAGTGTGGTTCGCCAGCCGCTCCAGCGCGCGCACGAGGCCGGAATGGTCGAGCCCGCCTTCCCCGTTCGCCACCATGGAATGGAAAAGCTGCTGGGTGGACGCGGTGTTGGGCAGCGCCACGCCGAGCGCGCGTGCGCCTTCCAGCGCCAGATTGAGGTCTTTCTGGTGCAGTTCGATGCGGAAGCCCGGATCGAAGCTGCGCTTGATCATCCGCTCGCCATGGACTTCGAGGATGCGCGAGGAGGCAAAGCCCCCCATCAGCGCCGAGCGCACCCTTGCCGGATCGGCGCCGGCCTTGGCGGCGAAGACCAGCGCTTCCGACACCGCCGCGATATTGAGCGCGACGATGATCTGGTTCGCCACCTTGGCCACCTGCCCATCGCCGCAATCGCCGACCAGCGTGATGTTCTTGCCCATCAACTCGAACAAAGGCTTTGCACGCTCGAACGCGGCCTGCGACCCGCCCGCCATGATGGTCAGCGTGGCGGCCCTGGCGCCGACCTCGCCGCCCGACACCGGAGCGTCCACATATTCAGCGCCCAGATCGCGGATGCCCTTCGCGAACGCCTTGGTCTCGATCGGCGAGATCGAACTCATGTCGATCACCAGCTTTCCCTTGGAAAGCCCTGAGGCCACGCCGCTTTCTGAGAAGAGTACGTCCTTCACCTGCGGCGTGTCGGGCAGCATCAGGATGACAATCTCCGCCGCCTTCGTCACATCGGCCGGCGTGTCGAGCACCTTCAACCCGCCCTCCGTCAGTTCCTTCACCGGCGCCTTTCGGTGCTTCGACGTGACGAGCGAATGCCCGGCCTTCTGGAGATTGAGCGCCATCGGCGTCCCCATGATGCCAAGCCCGATAAAACCGATCGTGGTCATGTGATTGTCCTGCCTGAAATTGAACATTGAATATCGGTGTTGCCCCTCACCTGCCTGCCGGCATCCTCTCCCCGCAAGCGGGGCGAGGAAGGCTGGCCGCGACGTCGCCGCGTTTCCCTTCTCCCCGCCTGCGGGGAGAAGGTGCCGGCAGGCGGATGAGGGGCCTTCCGCAACTACGCCGCTGCCTTCGCCATTCTCTTAAGCCACCCCAACCCTTCTTCCGTGGTCGTCTTCGGCTTGTATTCGCAGCCGATCCAGCCGTCGTAGCCGGCGGCATCGAGCGCGGCGAAGATGATATCGTAGTTGATCTCGCCCGTTCCCGGCTCATTGCGGCCCGGATTGTCGGCAAGCTGGATATGGGCGATGCGTTTCTCGTAGCGCTGGTAGGTGGCGATCAGTTCACCCCTCGTCCTCTGCTGGTGATAGAGATCGTACTGGATGAAGAGATTGTCGCTGCCAACCTCGTTTATGATCGCATCGGCCTGCTCGACCGTGTTTAGGAAGAAACCCGGTATGTCGTAATGGTTGATCGGCTCGATCAGCAGCCTGACACCGTGCTTCTTCAGTTCTGCCGCCGCATAGCGCAGATTGGCGATAAAGGTCGAATGCAGCGTCTCGATCGCTTGTCCCGTGGGTATGACACCCGAAAGGCAGTTCACCTGCCGGCAACCGAGCGCTTCGGCATAGTCGATGGCCGAGGCAACGCCACGCCGGAATTCCCCGGTTCGGTCGGGCAGGATGGCGATACCCCTTTCGCCCGCCGCCCAATCGCCGGTCGGCAGGTTGAAAAGCACCTGTTTCAGGCCGTTCTCGACCAGCGCCTGTTTCACCGCATCCTTCTCGAATTCATAGGGGAAAAGAAACTCCACCGCCTCGAAGCCGGCCTTGCGGGCGCGAGCGAAGCGCTGGAGAAGCGGTACCTCGGTGAAAAGCATGGTCAGATTGGCGTTGAATTTCGGCATGCCCGGCCTCCGTCAATTCATGAAATCGTGCAGGCCGCGACGCCGCCTTGAACGGCGGTCGCCGCGGCTCCCCTCCTCCGGGGTTTTCTCAATCCAGCACGGCAAGAGCCGCAATCGCGGTCGGCGCATCCTCGCCGCGTTCGGCAAGTTCCTCGAACTCGACGACCTTGTCGATATCGGCGCCCATGGAAATGTTGGTGACGCGTTCGAGGATGAACTCGATGACGACCGGCACCTGATGCTCCTTCATCAGTTTCTTCGCTTCCGCGAAGGCGCCGGCGAATTCGTTGGGGCTCTTCACGCGCAGCGCCTTGCAGCCCAGCGCCTCGGCGACCGCGACATGATCGACGCCGTAGCCCGCCTCGCCGTCCTTTTCCGAGTTGATGTTGTCGAAGGCGAGGCTCACCTCGAAATCCATGTCGAAGCCGCGCTGCGACTGGCGGATCAGCCCGAGATAGGCGTTGTTCACCACCACATGCAGATAGGGCAGCTTGTGCTGCGCGCCGACGGCCAGTTCCTCGATCATGAACTGGAAGTCGTAATCGCCCGACAGCGCCACGATATGCCGGTCGGGATCGGCCGCACGCACGCCGAGCGCAGCAGGCAAGGTCCAGCCGAGCGGCCCCGCCTGCCCGCAATTGATCCAGTTCCTCGGCCGGTAGACATGCAGGAACTGTGCGCCGGCGATCTGGCTCAGCCCGATGGTCGAGACGAAACAGGTGTCGCGGTCGAAGGCCTTGTTCATCTCCTCATAGACACGCTGGGGCTTGAGCGGCACCTGGTCGAAATGCGTCTTGCGCAGCATGGTGCGCTTGCGCTCGCGGCATTCGGCCGCCCAGCCCGACCAGTCGCGCAGCCTGCCTGCCGTCTTCCATTCGGTGGCGACGTCGAGGAAGAGTTTCAGCGCCGCGCCAGCATCCGAGACGATGCCGAAATCCGGTGCGAAGACGCGCCCGATCTGCGTCGGCTCGATGTCGACATGCACGAATTTGCGGTCTTTCGTATAGGTCTCGACATTGCCGGTATGGCGATTTGCCCAGCGATTGCCGATGCCGAGTACGAAATCCGACGCAAGCAGCGTCGCGTTGCCGTAGCGGTGCGAGGTCTGCAACCCGCACATGCCGGCCATCAGCCTGTGGTCGTCGGGAATGACGCCCCAGCCCATCAGCGTCGGGATCACCGGAACGCCGGTGATCTCGGCAAATTCCACCAGAAGATCCGACGCGTCGGCGTTGATGATGCCGCCGCCGGCGACGATGAGCGGCCGCTCGGCCTCGTTCAGCATGGCAAGCGCCTTCTCGGCCTGCGCCCGTGTCGCCTCCGGCCGGTAGGGTTTTAGCGGCTCGTAGGTGTCGGCGTCGAATTCGATCTCGGCAAGTTGCACGTCGATCGGCAAATCGACCAGCACCGGTCCCGGCCGCCCCGAGCGCATCGTGTGGAACGCCTTCTGCAACACGAAAGGCACCAGCGCCGGCTCCATGACCGTGACCGCCCATTTGGTGACGGGCGACGCGATCGCGGCGATGTCAACCGCCTGGAAATCCTCCTTGGTGAGCCTCGCGCGCGGCGCCTGGCCAGTGATGCAGAGGATGGGTATAGAATCGGCAGACGCCGAATAAAGCCCGGTGATCATGTCGGTGCCGGCCGGCCCCGACGTGCCGAGGCAGGCGCCGATGTTACCGGCTTTGGCGCGGGTGTAGCCTTCGGCCATGTGCGAAGCTCCCTCGACATGCCGGGCGAGGATATGGCGGATCGAACCGCGCGCCTTCAGCGCCGAATAGAGCGGATTGATCGCCGCGCCCGGCACGCCGAACGCGCAATTCACGCCTTCCTTTTCGAGTATCAAAACCGCTGCATCGACGGCACGCATCCTGGCCATGGCAACCTCCATCCTGACGCTACGGATCATAGCCTCTCCTTGACGATTGAAAAGAATATAATGGAAATTATTTCCATGATACGGAAATAAGGATTTTCAAATTTTGCCGAACGGACGCCCTTGCCCGCCATCCATGCCGGTGATGTAAGGGAACGAACGGAAAGGGCCGGAATCGAGATGGACCAGACAGCCGAGCCGCACCGCGCGAGGCGCGGCCGCAAGCCGGGCGAGCACGCCGCGCCCGCCTCCGTGCAGGTGCTCGACCGCGCGCTCAACATGCTGGCGATCGTCTCTTCCCGCGACGGCGCGCTATTGACCGATATCGCCGAGGCCGCCGGCATAGCGCCTTCGACCACGCACCGGCTTTTGACCTCGCTTGCCAGTCACGGCATGGTCGCAGCCGACCCGGAAACCGGTCAGTGGACGATCGGCGTAAAAGCCTTCGAGATCGGCAACGGCTTCCTGCGCCATCGCAAGCTCGGCACGATCAGCCGTCCCTTCCTGACCGCGCTGATGCAGGAAAGCGGCGAGACGGCAAATCTCGCCATCGAGGATGGAGGTGACGTCGTCTTCGTCTCGCAGGTGGAGAGCCACGCACCGATGCGCGCCTTTTTCCGGCCGGGGCGGCGCGGGCCGATGCATGCCTCGGGCATCGGCAAGGCGATCCTTGCCGCGCGCCCGCAAGCGGAGGTCGCCGGGATGCTTGGCCGCCGCGCGCTCGAACGCTTCACCGAAAAGACGCTGGACACGCAGGCCGCGCTCTTTGCCGACCTCGAAGCGATCCGCGCGCGCGGCTGGTCGCTGGATGACGAGGAGCACACGGTCGGCATGCGCTGCATCGCCGCCGCCGTCTTCAACGAATATGGCGAGGCGGTCGCCGGCCTTTCGGTTTCCGGCCCGGCCGTTCGGCTGTCCTATGAGCGGATCGGAAAACTCGGGCCGAAGGTGAGAGACGCCGCCGACGCGCTGACGGCAGCCTCGGGCGGAAGGCGGGCGAAGACAGTATGACGTTGGCAGAAAAGCAAGCGAACGCCCTCACTTCACATTAACGGAGCTTTATGCGCTAATACCGTACGACTTCGTCAGCCGCAGTTGGGTCAAATTGAAGTAGATGGCATATGCGTCATGACAGAACGTCAATCGTTAGCAATATTTCTCGGATGGATAGCGGTAATGCTAACCATCATGATCATTCGCGCATGGAGAGTTGCACGTATTGAGTTTGCGGGTAGACCATCCATTGAGCGAGCCGCCAATCCACAACTCTACTGGCAATGGGTTCGGATAGCATTGATCATGGATGGGTTTGCCGCAGTAGCCTCGCTGGCCCTGCTTTTGGGCTGATCTTGCGAATTGTACAATTCGAAACGCGGCCTTAGAGCCAACCCAAAGGTCGTTTCTTACCCCCATCTCTCCCGCGCCAGCTTCGCCCCGGCCCCGAGCGCCTTCAGCTTCGCTTCAGCCACAGCACGGGAACGCGGTGCCAGCCCGCAATTGGTGCAGGGCTGGATGCGCCCGGCGTCGGCGTGTTTCAGCGCCTCGGCGATCACCGCCGCGACCTCCTCCGGCGTCTCCACATGATCGGTCGCCACGTCGATCGCGCCGACGAGGATCTGCTTGTCCGAAAGCAGCCCGATCAGCGACATAGGCACATGCGAATTGGCGCATTCGAGCGACACCTGCCCGATCATCGAGGCGTTCAGCGCCGGGAATATCCGTTCATACTGGCGCCATTCCGCTCCCAGCGTCCCCTTCCAGTCGATATTGGCCTTGATGCCGTAGCCGTAGCAGATATGGACGGCCGTAGCGCATTTGAGCCCGCGCGCGGCGCGTTCCAGCGCCGCGACGCCCCATTCGTTGACCTCGTCCATGAAGACGTTGAAGGCCGGCTCGTCGAACTGGATGACGTCGACGCCGGCCGCCTCCAGTTCCAGCGCCTCCTCATTCAGAATCTCCGCGAACGCCATAGCCATGTCGGCGCGCCTGCCGTAATGCGCGTCGGCGAGCGTGTCGCAGATCGTCATCGGGCCAGGCAGCGTGAACTTGAGGCCACCCCTGGCATGCGCACGGCAAAACCTCGCCTCTTCGCGGTGAACAGAGCGGCTGCGCCGGACAGGCCCGGTCACGGTCGGCACTTCCGCCTCGTAGCGATTGTTGCGGATGCCCATCTTGGTCATCAACTGCCAGTCGATGCCCTCAACGCTTTCGAGGAAGCCGTGCACGAAATGCCGGCGGAACTGCTCGCCGTCGCTGACGACCGAAATCCCGGCATCTTCCTGATGCTTGATCCATACCAGCGCCGCATCGCGCTGCGCCTGCGCCAGCGCCTCGCCCTCGAGCTTCCATTTCGGCCAGAGCTTTTCGGTCTCCGCCAGCCAACCCGGCTTCGGCAGGCTACCCGCGATCGTCGCTGGAAACAGCATTTTCTCCTCCCTTCGCGAACCCTTGCTCAGTAAACCACCACGCTGCGGATCGACTCGCCCGCATGCATGAGATCAAAACCTTTGTTGATCTCCTCGAGCTTCAGCGTGTGGGTGATCATCGGGTCGATCTCGATCTTGCCCGCCATGTACCAGTCGACGATCTTCGGCACGTCGGTGCGGCCCCGCGCGCCGCCGAATGCCGTACCCTTCCACACCCGCCCGGTGACAAGCTGGAACGGCCGTGTCGCGATCTCCTGCCCGGCGCCCGCCACCCCGATGACGATCGACTGGCCCCAGCCGCGATGGCAGGCTTCCAGCGCCTGACGCATGACCGTGACATTGCCGGTACAGTCGAAGGTGTAGTCGGCCCCGCCGATCTGGTCCGCCCCGCGCTTGGTCATATTGACGAGATGCGCCACCACGTCGCCGACCTCTTTCGGGTTGACGAAATGCGTCATGCCGAAGCGTTCGCCCCACGCCTTCTTGTCGTTGTTGAGGTCGACGCCGATGATCATGTCGGCGCCGGCGAGCTTCAGTCCCTGGATGACGTTCAACCCGATACCGCCGAGCCCGAAGACCGCGGCCGTCGCGCCTTCCTCGACCTTGGCCGTATTGATCACCGCGCCGATGCCGGTCGTCACGCCGCAGCCGATATAGCAGATCTTGTCGAACGGCGCGGCCGGGTCGACCTTGGCCACGGCGATTTCCGGCAGCACGGTGAAATTGGAGAAGGTCGAGCAGCCCATATAATGGTGTATCTTGTCCTTGCCGATCGAGAAGCGGCTGGTGCCGTCGGGCATGAGCCCCTGCCCCTGCGTGGCACGGATCGCGGTGCACAGATTGGTCTTGCGCGACAGGCAGGACGGGCATTGCCGGCATTCCGGCGTGTAGAGCGGGATGACGTGATCGCCCTTCTTCACGCTCGTCACGCCCTTGCCGACATCGACCACGACGCCTGCGCCCTCATGCCCGAGGATCGCCGGGAACAGTCCCTCGGGATCGGCGCCCGACAGCGTGAATTCGTCGGTGTGGCAGATGCCGGTCGCCTTGATCTCGACCAGCACCTCGCCCTCGCGCGGTCCCTCCAGATCGACTTCCATGATCTCCAGCGGCTTGCCCGCGGCAATGGCGACGGCGGCGCGTGTCTTCATGGCCTGATTCTCCCTGAATTGTCGTCGCCGCAAGACGCGGCATGATTCCCGGTCAATTGCTTACAGGCTGATCTTCATCCAATCAATTCGCGGGGCGCGGACGAACTGGCGCGGCGTGTCAGGCATGCGCCTCGCGCGCCCGGCCGGAGCGGAACAGAAGCACGGTCATCACCGAGATGTTCAGCAGGTTCCAAACGATCCCGTTGAGGAAAGCAGCCTCGTAGGACCCCGTCCGGTCATAGATCCAGCCCGACATCCAGCCGCCGATCGCCATGCCGGCGATGGTTGCCATGATGACGATGCCGACGCGCTTTCCCGCTTCCGTCGCCGGCAGGTATTCGCGCACGATGATGGCGTAGCACGGCACGATCCCGCCCTGCGCCAGCCCGAACACCAGCGACACCACATAGAGGGAAGCCAGCCCGTCGAAGGGAATATAGAGGAACAGCGCGGTACATTGCAGCACCGAGCCGATCAGCAGGGTCGGGATGCCGCCTATGCGGTCGGCCAGCACGCCCGATAAAAGCCGGCTGACCACGCCGCCCGCCAGCATCAGCGACAGCATATGCGCGCCGGCGGCGGCCCCGTAGCCGAGATCGGTGCAGTAGGCGACCATGTGCACCTGCGGCATCGACATGGCGACGCAGCAGCCGAGCCCGGCAAGAATGAGGAGGAACTGCAGCGTAGCGGGCGAAACGGAGATCGGCTTGATATGCTCGTCCGAACGGGCGCGCGCCTCAGCCGACGCCGCATGGTGAGGAGATTTGCGCCGCATGAGGAAAAGAAGCGGCACCATCGCCACGACACATATGATGCCGACGCCGAGATAGGCCTCCCGCCATCCGCCCGAGCGCATGAAAGCCTCGATGACGATCGGCCAGATCACACCCGCCAGGTAATTGCCGCAGGCCGCGGCGGCGACCGCCTTGCCACGATGCTTCCGGAACCAGTGCGACAGATCGGCGATCAGCGGCCCGAAGGTCGCCGACGTGCCGATGCCGATCAGGAACCCGTGCGCCAGCGCGAAATGCACGATGGACCCGCTCGCCGACGCCGCCACGAAGCCGCAGCCCATCATGAGCGCGGCGGCCATGGCCGGCAGCATATAGCCGAAACGGTCCACGGCCCGCCCGACCACCACATTGCCGACGGCGAAGCCGACCATGGTCAGGGTATAGGGCAAGGAAGCTTCGCTGCGGTCGACGGAAAACTCCGCCTGCACCGCCGGCAGCACGACGACCACCGCCCACATGCCGGCCCCGCCCAGAGTGGCGATGAGCATCGACACGCCAAGCCGTATCCAGGCGTAGCGGCCGTCTACGTCGGAGGCGTACGGATCGCCGCTATGGATCGCAGTCGGCATGGCATCTCGCTTGTTTCGGCCGGCGGTGCGGCACCATCCGGCAAATCGCCAAGGCCGGGCAGTTCCACCGTTCCTCTTGTGCTGTTCCAGGCCAACCGGGCAGAGCGTTGAACTTTCGGTCGCAGCAACGTCCAACCCTGCTGCACTGCCGTCCATTTTCGTGTACGGACGCCGCAACTGGAGCGCCTCATGCTGAAGAAGAACGAAGAAAGCCGCCTTTCCTTCCCCCATGAGGAGCCGCCCGAGCGCGGCGCGGTCTTCGAACTGGCGCCGGGAATCCTGTGGACGCGCATCCCGCTCCCCTTCCGGCTCGACCATGTCAACATCTACCTGATCGAGGACGGCGACGGCTGGGCCGTACTCGACACCGGCATCGGCGACCAGCCGACGCGCGATCTCTGGGAGGCGCTCGCGGGCGGGGCGCTGGCCGGGCGGCGGCTGACGCGGCTGATCGTGACGCACTACCATCCCGACCATATCGGCCTTGCCGGGTGGCTGTGCGAGCGGCACGACATGCCGCTTGTTACCACCCAGACCTCCTATCTCGGCTGCCGGACCATCTCGCTCAGCCCCGGCTCGCTCGACGCAAAGCCCTATCGCGACTTCTACGCCCGCCACGGCATGGACCCGGAAACGGTCGATCTCGTCAGTTCACAGGGTCATAGCTACCTGAAAATGGTGGCGCCGCTGCCGCCGACTTTCAGCCGCGTCGTCGACGGCGACACGCTCCTGATCGGGGGCCGCGAATTCCAGGCGCTGACCGGCGACGGCCACGCGCCCGAGCAATTGATGCTCTATTGCCCGTCGGAGAATATTTTCCTGGCGGCCGACCAGGTGATCGCGCGGATCACCCCCAATATCAGCGTATGGGCCGTGAACCCGGACGGCGATCCGCTCGGCCTCTATCTTCGCTCGCTGAAGCGCTTGAAAGCCGGCATCCCAGCCGACGCGCTGGTCCTGCCGGGCCACCAATTGCCGTTCCACGGCCTGCACGAGCGCTGCGACGAACTTGCGGAGCACCACGCGGAACGCTGTGCCCTGATCGCGGCGGCCTGCGCGAAGAAGCCGCATTCGGTCGCCGACCTCGTGCCCGTTTTATTCACGCGCGCGCTCGACCCGCACCAATTGAGCTTCGCCTTCTCGGAAGTGCACGCGCATGTGAATTTCATGCTCAAACGCGGCGAGCTTCGCCATGCCGCGTCGAAGGACGGCAATATCCGCGTCGAGACCGCCTGACCTTACGCGCGGGCGAAAAGCGGCAGCACCGCGCCGTTGATCTCCATGTTGGACGGCGAGGCGAGACCGATGATCGCCTCGGCGGCGGCCTTCGGCGACAGCCATTTCGACGTGTCGGCGTTGGGCATCGCCTCGCGGTTGGCCGGCGTGTCGATGGTCGAGGGCGCGACCGCGTTGACCAGGATGCGGTCGTTCTTCAGTTCCTCGGAGAGCGCCAGCGTGATCGCCGTCACCGCCGCCTTGCTCGCCGCATAGGCCGACATGCCGCCGCCCTTGCGCGGATCGAGCCCGGGCCGGGCCGAGACATTGACGAGGCGCCCGCCCTGCCCCGTCCTGCGCATGTTGCGCACCGCCGCGCGGCAGCAGATGAAGACGGTCGCCGCGTTCATCTCCATCATGCGCAGGAAATCGTCGCGTGACGTATCGGCGATCGGCGCCATTGCAAAGCCGCCGGCCAGATGAACGGACGCCCACAGATCGGGAACCGCGTCATAGAAGCGGCCCACGGCCCCTTCGTCGGTCAGGTCGATTTCGGCAACGATGCTGGCCTGTCCGTCGCCCCAGGAGGCCGGCTTGTCCGAAGCCTTGCGGCTCGGCACATGGCAGATCGCGCCTGCCTTCAGGAAACGGGCGACGACCGCTTGCCCGAGCGCGCCGGTGCCCCCGGTGACGACGACATTCTTGCCTTCCAGCAGACTGGCCATCAAAATCTCCTTGCGATGTGGTTTTCGTCATTCCGCGCGGATCGAAGGCGGAATGCAAGCCCCTATCGCGCCGGTCCCCTGGGCGCGACATCTTCGGGCGTCGTCCCCGCCAGAAGTGCTGCGAACAGATCGACGCGCGGCTGGATGCTCGACACGAAGATGTGCTCCTGAAGCGTATGCGCCCCGGCTCCGTCGACTCCGAGGCCGTCGAGCGTCGGCACGCCGAGGGCTGCGGTGAAATTGCCGTCGCTGCCGCCACCGGCATGGATGCCGACGAGATCGATGCCGATCGGGGCGGCGAGCTTGCGCGCGTGCTCGAACAGCGCCGTCGAACCGGCGTCGGGGAAGAAGGGCGGCCGGTTCAACCCGCCCTCGATGGTCAGGCGCACATTCGGATCATGCGGCCGGATGCCATGGATCGCCTTTACGATCGGCTCGGCCTGATCGTGCGTCTTCACGCGCACATCGACCTCGATCGAGCAGAACTGCGCCACCGTGTTGGGCGCGGTGCCGCCGTCGATGAGCCCGACATTGAGCGTGACGCCCTTTTCCATGTCCACGAGACTGTCGAGAAAGGCGATCTGGCGCGCCATCTCGCTGATGGCGCTGTGTCCCTTGTCGAAGGCCGTCCCGGCGTGGGAGGCGACGCCCTCGGCCTTGACGGTGAACCGTGCCACGCCCTTGCGCGCGGTCACGATCTTGCCGCCGTCGCGCGCCGCCTCAACGACGAGCACGGCAAACGCGTTGCGCGCTTCCGCCTCGATGACGCCGCGTGAGCCTGGGCTGCCGATCTCCTCGTCGGGCGTGAACAGGAAGGTGATCGGATAATCCGGTACCCTGCCCTCGGCCCTGATCGTCCGCCACGCCTCGATTGTGAGCAGGCCGCAGGCCTTCATGTCGGACGTGCCCGGCCCGTAGAGCCGGTCGCCGTCGCGCCGCCACGGCAGGCCGTCGGCAAGCGTGCCGGTCGGATGGACGGTGTCGAAATGCGCCAGCACCAGCAGGCCCTTGCGCCCGTCCGGCGCGACGCTTCGCGCCCGGATCGTGTCGCCCAGCCCCGGCGCGCCGGGCACCTTGTCGACGATCAGCCCCTCGGCCCGACATGTCTTTTCGATGAGCGCGCCGAGACGATTGACTGCCTCACGGTCATGCGTCGGCGTCTCGATCTCGATCCAGTTTTTCAGCTCATCGAGAAAGCGATCGACGGAAGAATGCATGGCGGCCTCGGATAGGATGGATACTCAGGAATTATCTAGCCTGCGGCCGGCCAGTTCCGCCAGAGCGGCAAGCGGTCCTTCAATTGGTGCAGGCCCCTGCCCGATGGCCGCGTCTACCGCCCGCGCCGCGTGGCCGATGACGAAAAGATCAAGCATCGCCTCGGCGAAACGCGCATCGCGCGGGTCAGACGGCGATCCGGCTACGTGCTCGCGGTAGGCATCGAGAAAATCGCGCTGCGCGGCCCTGCTCCACTCCGCCAGCCGCCCCGCAAGCACAGGCTCCCGTTCCGGCGCGGGCTGAACGGCATGCAACGCTTTCGCCGCAGTCTCATGAAACGACAGGAGCATGGAAGCGACATCGGCCAAGGGCGAGCCCTTGTCGCGGCCTGCACCGGACGCCCCTCCGAAGCCGACGATCGCCAGATCGTCCTTGGCCAGAAGGACACGGCTGAGACGGTAGTCGCCATGCACCCGAGAAACACCACCGCTCGGCCGCATCCCCAAAGCCGCGCCGAGCCGGGAGCGGAGGACTTCGCGATCCTTCAATACACTTTCGACCGCCGCCTGCGTCCTCTCCGGCAGATCGCTTGTCAGTCGCCCGAGACGCTCGAGCATCCGCTCCAAATCCTCATTCGCCCGCTCGGTCCATGCCTCGACCTGCCGGCGCGTGACCCGCTCGACGGTAAAAGCCGGATCGTCCGTATCGATCGCCAGCGCCCGGTGCATTTCCGCCGTCCGTTGCCCGAGCAGCGACCCGATCGTCAGCGGGAACGCGAAGCCCGTTCCGGCAACGCCCATCTCAGCAGGCGGTGCCAGCTCGAAATCCTCCAGATCGCGCTGGAGGGCATCAGCGAGCGCGTTACGCGCATTGCCCTGGTTTTGGAGATAGGCGAAGGCCGCCGTGAGCGTCGCCGGCTCCCCGGCCCGAGGCCGATGCTCCATCTCGCCCAGAAATGCCGGCGTGTGGCTGAAGGCGGCGCGCTCGGTCAGGAACCTCTGGATTTCGATATCCGGCCGGACACCCCTGCGGATACGCCGGTAGAATTTGAGCACCAGATCGACGCCGAAGGCGATCGAGACATTGGCCTCGCCCGCGGAAACCGGATAGGGATCGCCGAGGGCGGGCAGCCGGCCGAGCGCTTCCGTCCCGGAAAAGACGATGGTCCTGGTATCATCGAACATTGCTTCGCCGCGCATGCCGCCGACGATGCGCCGGGAAAAATCCGCGTCGAACGCCCCGTCGATCAGCGCGCCTACCTTCGCGCCGCGCCTTAGCTTGCCTAGCGTATGCGAAAGCTGTGCGGTGCCGGCATCCAGATGCTCCTCGCCCCAAAGCGCCGAAAGCGGCAGCAGATATTCCTGCGTGTGCCCGTTCATCGTCACGGCTGCCGAAGCGATGGCGTGATGGCCATCGGCCGTTTCGGCGAAGGTGGAAAGCTCGACTTCCCAGACATTGCCGCCGCCGGGCGCATACCATTGCTGCAACGGAAGGAATTTCGGCAGGATATCGCGTTCCAGAAGCCCCTTCTCGCGGCCGGAAAGCGCCGAGCCGACCCGCCCGTCGCGGCAGGTTAGCGTAACGAATTCAGGCAGCACTTCCGGCTGCGGCTGGTGCCAGCGCGGCGCCTCGCCTTCCGCCGCCAGCAGGAACCAGTAGAAGCCGTATGCCGGCAGCGTGACAAGATAAGGCAGGTCGCCGACCGGCGGAAAGGCCGAGCGTCCCGTCAGTTCGATCGGCACCGAGCCCTTCCATTGCGCAAGGTCGAGTTCGACGGCTTGCGCGGCGCGCGACAGGTTGACCACGCACAGGATGTCGTCGCCGTCATACTGGCGGACATAGGCGAGAACCTTACGGTTGCGTGGATAAAGCAGCACCGTCGCGCCGCGCCCGAAGGCCGGATGCTCCTTGCGCACGGCGATCATCCGCCGAGTCCAGTTGAGCAGCGATGACGGATCGCGGCTCTCCCCTTCGACATTGATCGCCTGGTAGCCATAGACCGGGTCGAGGATGACGGGCAGGTAAAGCTGCTGCGGGTCCGCGCGGGAGAAGCCCGCGTTTCGATCCGACGACCATTGCATCGGCGTGCGCATGCCGTCGCGGTCGCCGAGATAGTAATTGTCGCCCATGCCGACCTCATCGCCGTAATAGAGGATCGGCGTGCCGGGCATGGAAAGCAGGAGCGAGTTCATCAGCTCGATCTTGCGGCGATCGTTCTGCATGAGCGGCGCGAGCCGCCGGCGGATGCCGAGATTGATGCGCGCGCGGGAGTCTTCCGCATACGTCTTCCACAGATAATCGCGCTCCTGGTCGGTCACCATTTCGAGCGTCAGTTCGTCGTGGTTGCGCAGGAAAATGCCCCACTGGCAGTTTTCCGGGATATCCGGCGTCTGCCGGATGATGTCGGTGATCGGGTGCCGGTCCTCCTGAGCCAGCGCCATGTACATGCGCGGCATCAGCGGGAAGTGGAAACCCATCTGGCACTCGTCGCCGTCGCCGAAATAGGGGCGCGTGTCTTCCGGCCACTGATTGGCCTCGGCAAGCAGCATGCGGTCGGAATAATGCGCGTCGAGTTCGGCGCGTATCTTTTTCAGGACGACATGCGTCTCAGGCAGGTTCTCGTTGTTGGTCCCCTCGCGTTCGACCAGATACGGGATCGCGTCGAGCCTCAGCCCGTCCACGCCCATGTCCAGCCACAGGCGCATGATCCTCAGGACTTCGTGCAGCACGCGCGGATTGTCGAAATTGAGGTCCGGCTGGTGCGAGTAGAAGCGGTGCCAGAAATAGGCGCCCGCCTCCGGGTCCCAGGTCCAGTTCGATTTCTCCGTGTCGAGGAAGATGATGCGCGTCTCCGGGAATTTCTGGTCCGTATCGCTCCAGACGTAGAAATCGCGTGCGGCCGATCCCGGCCTGGCGCGGCGCGCCCGCTGGAACCAGGGATGCTGGTCGGATGTGTGGTTGATGACGAGTTCGGTGATGACGCGCAGGCCCCGCCTGTGCGCCTCGGCGATGAAGGCGCGGAAATCGCGCATGCGCCCATAGGCCGGGTTGATCGAGGTGTAGTCGGAAATGTCGTAGCCGTCGTCCCGCAGCGGCGACGGATAGAACGGCAAAAGCCAGATCGCGGTGACGCCGAGGTCCTGGATATAGTCCAGCCGCTGCATCAGCCCGGCGAAATCGCCGATGCCGTCATTGTTGGCGTCCTGGAACGCCTTGACGTGCAACTGGTAGATGATCGCGTCCTTGTACCAGTCGGCCTGGCTGCGATCGATGATCCCGTCTGCGCGGGGGTGCGGTGCTTTCATTGCCGATGAATTTCTGCTCATCCGTGTCGCGAGAACGAACGCCTCTTTGCTGGACGCAATGTATCGGTCGCCGATGAGGTTCCGAAAAATGTCGGCAGGCGTCAACATGGGAGGCAGCGGGAGCGCGCGGCCGGTCCTTTACGAATCCGGCCTGCGAGGTTGAAATTCGGGGGGCATGCGACATTTGAATGGCATGCCTTCCTTTTATCCCATCCCCCGCCCCGAGACAGAGCGAGGCGCCGGCACGTGAATTCCCGGCAGAACGCATCCTTCAGGCCGATCGAGGATTACGGCCTGATCGGCAACATGATTTCCGCTGCGCTCGTCTCTCGCGGAGGCTCGATAGACTGGCTTTGCCTGCCGCGCTTCGATTCCGACGCCTGCTTCTCCGCACTTATCGGGCGACCGGAAAACGGCCGCTGGCTGATTGCCCCGCGCGCCGAGCGCTGCCGCATCAGCCGCCGCTATCTACCCGGCACCGCCGTCCTGGAAACGCGCTTCGAGACCGACACCGGCGCGGTCACGCTGACCGATTTCATGCCTCTGACCGACGACGAGGAGAAAGTGGACGTGGTCCGCATCGTCAAGGGCGAGAAGGGCAGCGTCGAGATGGCGATGGAACTGGTGCTGCGCTTCAATTACGGGCGCACCGTACCGTGGGTCCAGCGGCGCGACTACGGGCTTTCGGCGGTCGCCGGACCGGACACGGTGGAGTTGCACACGCATATCGGCCTTGGCGGCCGCGACATGAAGACCCTCGGCGCCTTCACCGTGAAGAAGGGCCAGAGCGTGCCCTTCACGCTGTCCTATCACCGCTCGCACAAGACGCCGCATTTCGTGCCCGACCGCAACGAGAGTCTCGACCGCACGGTGACATGGTGGCGCGAATGGTCGAAACGCTGCCGCTTCGACTATGACGACGCGGACTGGCGCGAGGCGGTGGTACGCTCGCTCATCACGCTTAAGCTCCTGACCTACGCGCCGACGGGCGGCATCGTCGCCGCCCCGACGACTTCGCTGCCCGAAGCGATCGGCGGCAGCCGCAACTGGGACTACCGCTATGCGTGGATCCGCGATTCCGCCCTCACGCTTTATGCACTGCTGAACGGCGGCTACCGCAGCGAGGCGGAGGCCTGGCGGCAATGGCTCCTGCGCGCCGTTGCCGGCCATCCGAGGCAGTTGCAGATCATGTATGGCGTGGCGGGGGAAAGACGCCTCACCGAAAACGAGATCGACTGGCTGCCGGGCTATGAGAAAAGCCTGCCGGTGCGCGTCGGCAACGCCGCGGCCGACCAGATGCAACACGACGTCTTCGGAGAATTGATGGAGGTGCTGCACGCCGCCCGCGAAGCCGAACTCAGCCCGCTCGACGAAGCGTGGCGGCTGCAGAAATCGATCCTCGCCCATCTGGAGACCGTGTGGCAAAAGCCGGATCGCGGCATCTGGGAAGTGCGCGGACCGGCACGTGCCTTCACCCATTCGCGCATGATGTGCTGGGTCGCCTTCGACCGCGCCATAAAATCCGCCGAACATTTCGGCCTTGAAGGACCGACCGATCACTGGCGCAAGTGCCGCGATGCCATCCATGCCGACATCTGCGAGAACGGGTTCGACAGGAAGCGAAACACTTTCGTCCAGCATTATGGCGGCGAGGCGCTCGACGCCTCGCTCCTGCTCATCGCGCAATCCGGGTTCCTGCCGCCCGACGACCCGCGCGTCGTCGGCACGGTCGAGGCTATCGAGCGCGAATTGCTGCAGGGCGGCCTGGTACGCCGCTATTCCACGCAAGACGTGGACGACGGCGTCGGCGGGCGCGAGGGCGCATTCCTGGCCTGCTCGTTCTGGCTGGCCGATGCCTATGTGCTGACCGGGCGGCTCGACGAGGCGGCCGAACTCTTCGAAAGCCTGCTTGCGCTGCGTAACGATCTGGGTCTCCTCGCGGAGGAGTACGACACGGTCTCCAAACGGCTACTCGGCAATTTCCCGCAGGCTTTTTCCCATATCGGCCTCGTCAACACAGCCTACAATCTGATCGATACCCACGGCCCGGCGCAGCAGCGTTCGGAAAGTGACGCCCCGACCGCCGAGGAGGCGGCTGAGCACGGCCAGCCGAGATGATGGAAAGGCTTTGTCGCGGCGGAACGCTGCCCTAGGCTTTTCTCCCCCACAGGACCAAAATCCGGCCCACGCCGCGCGCGAAACCTGATAGTAAGCGGCCCCGACAGACGGCAAAGAACCCATCCCGAAAAGCAGTCCCGGTCCCGCCGGACGCAAAGGCCCCTTCATGGCTGGCATCGCCGCCCTCGGCATCGCCTACGTATTGTCGCAGTTCTACCGGTCGTTCCTGGCGGTGCTGACGCCGGCGTTGACGCTCGAACTCGGCGCGACCAAGGCGGATCTGTCGCTGGCCTCGGGTGCCTGGTTCGCGGCATTCGCGCTTCTCCAATTCGTGGTCGGGGTCAGTCTAGACAAATATGGGCCGAAATTGACGGCGGCGGTGATGCTAGCGCTTTGCGGCGGCGGCGGCGCGCTCGTCTTCGCGCTTGCCACGGCTCCGTGGATGATCGTGGTGGCGATGCTGCTTCTGGGCGCCGGCTGCGCGCCCGTCCTGATGGCGTCCATCTTCATATTCGCCCATTCCTATCCGCCGGCACGGCTGGCCGTGATGACATCGTGGATGATCGCCTTCGGATCGGCCGGCAATGTCGCCGGCACTTCGCCGCTCGCCGCTGCTGCGGAATATTTCGGATGGCGCCACGTCATGCTGGCGCTGGCTGCCGTCTCCGTCCTAGCCAGCCTTGCCCTGATGGCCTTGGTCAGCGATCCGAAGATCGAGAGGAACCCGCGCGCGGGCGTCGGCTTTGGCGGCTTCGTCGAAGCGCTGCGGATCAGGGAGCTGTGGCCGATCATCCCGCTGGTCGGCATGAACTACGCCCCCTCGGTCGGCATTCTCGGCCTCTGGGCCGGGCCTTATCTCACCGACGTCTATGGTGCCGATTCGCTGCTTATCGGCCATGTCACGCTGTTCATGGCGATCGCGGTGGTGACGGGCTCCTTCGTCTACGGGCCGCTCGACACCATCTTCGGCACGCGCAAATGGGTGGCGGTGGCCGGCAATACGGGGTCGGTGCTTATCGTGGCCTTCCTTGCGCTGTTTCCCGAAAGCGGCATTGCGCGCGTGACCCTCTCGCTGGTGCTGATCGGGCTGCTCGGCGCCAGCTACGCTCTCATCATGGCGCATGCGCGGGCCTACCTGCCGCCGCATCTGACGGGCCGCGGCATGGCGCTGCTCAACTTCTTCTCGATGGGAACCGTCGGCGTGATGCAATTCCTGACGGGCGCCGTCGCAACGGCTGCGACAGTGCCCGGCAAGCCCGTCTTCGCCTATTCCGCGCTGTTCGGCTTCTACGCGCTGACGTTGGGCATAGCCGTCATCATCTATCTCTTCTCGCAGGATGCCCGGCCGGAGGGCATCGAGACGAGAGGCAGACGCCGGCGCTGAGGGACAACACACCTACTGCTTGCACTTGTCCTGATGCGGATCGAACACGGCGAGGTTGACCAGCTTTCCCTTCACCGAGAAGTCGCCATAGTCCATCAGGAGGTCGCGCGTGATGCCGTTGTCGTGCAGCTTGAGCGAGATGGTGTAGGTCGGCAGCATCTCGGCCGCCTTGTCGCCGCTCGTATCGAAATAGGCGATCGTTACGGGCCAGTAGCGGTCATGCTTCATGCTGCCGAGAGCGGCATATTCGGGATCGTCCGGCTTCGTTTCCGTATGCTTGCCGACGACGACCGTCGTCGTCATCACGCGATCCGCGCTGTCGGAGCCGTCGAAGAGGCTGGTTTCGTAGAAATGTTCTCCGCGCTCGGCCTTGTCGAGAAGCTCGACGAGGTGCTGGGTCGGAAACCACGTCTGCCGCAGCGACAAATCGGCTTTCTGCGGCTTGGTCAGCTTGACCGTAATGCCGTCCGGGCTGCGTGCCGCCACGCCCTTGACCTCCTTGTCGGGCTCCTGGTCGACCAGGGATTTCGTCACGAAGCTGAACGTCTTGCCGGCGCCGTCCTCGAAAGTGGTCGTCTGCTGATCGGTGAGTCGGGACACGTCCTCGGTGTTGATACGCGTGACATAGCGGAAATTCGTCGTATAGCCCTCGCAGGGCGAGCCGCTGAATTCGTAGACCATGCGGCCGCTGAGGCTGGTGATTCCCGATTTGTCGGACGCCTTGTCGAGCGCCAGGTCGTAGATCGCCCGGTGCGACGCGAGAAACCGGGCAGAGGCATGCGGCACGCCGAACGCGCCGACCAGGGCTGCTGCGATCAGGAACTGGCGGCTGAAGCCCATGCGGGGAACTCCGGTGGCGGGCGGACGCCCAAAAGCGAATTTTCGGGAGGCTCGGAAAAAGTCGTGGCGGAAGCGAGGCGGAAAAGATAGGCCTCGTCGAAGCGAGTACATCATTTTCCAGGAGGATTATGGAATGGCGGACACAATTCAAATGCGGCTTGACGCTCACGGCATCGTCCTGCCCAAGCCGGCCGCGCCGGCGGCGAACTACGTGCCCTTCGGACGAGCCGGCAATCTGCTCTTCATTTCCGGCCAACTGCCGTTGAAGGACGGGAAACTCGTCTCCACCGGCCTGCTCGGGCGTGATCTCGACGTCGCGGCGGGTCAGGAAGCGGCCAGGCTTTGCGCAATCAATATCCTCGCGCAGGTGCAGGCGGCACTCGGCGATCTCGAACAATTGAAGAGCGTACCGAGGATTTCGGTCCTCGTCGCCTCTACGCCCGATTTCACCGACCAGCACCTCGTCGGCAACGGCGCTTCCGATCTTCTCGCTGCCATCCTGGGCGAGCGCGGCAAGCATTCGCGCGTTGCCGCCGGCATGGCCTCGCTGCCGCTCAACGCGTCGGTCGAGGTCGAATCAATTATCGAGGCGAAATAACTCCCATGATCGCCATACCCTGGCTTGCCCAACGGCCGGTCGCGCATCGCGGCCTCCATGATCTCAACAAGACCCGCTGGGAAAACACGCTTTCCGCCTTCAGGGAAGCGGCCCGGCACGATTACGCGATCGAATGCGACGTACATCTTTCGAGCGACGGCGTGCCTGTGGTTTTCCATGACGACGACCTGAAGCGTCTGACCGGCCGTGTGGGCCGCCCATGCGACCACACGGCAGCCGAACTGACGGCAATGAAAGTCGGCACCGGCAGCGATGGCATCCCGACGCTTGTGGAGATGCTGGAAGCCGTCGCCGGCAAGGTGCCGCTGGTGATCGAACTCAAAGGCACCGAGGGCAAGGATGACGGCCTTGTCGCCAAGGTCGCCGGGCTGCTCGCCGGCTACGAGGGCAAGGCGGCCATCATGTCGTTCGACCACTGGCTGATCCGTCAATTTCCGAAAGACGCGCCGGGTATCCCCGGCGGGCTGACCGCACTCGGGCAGAACGACAAGGACATCGAGGGGCATTTCGCCATGCTGGCCTACGACCTCTCCTTCGTTTCCTATAATTTGGCCGACATGCCCAACCGCTTCCTCAGCCTCGTGCGCGAAAAGCTTTCGATGCCGGTCATAAGCTGGACGGTGCGCGACCAGACGGCGGCCGACCTCACCTTCAAATATGCCGACCAGATGACCTTCGAAGGGTTCATCCCCAAGGTGGCGGCCGTTTGAGGGCCGTCTGCCACCTTGCAAGGACGGCCGTGCGGCGTATCTAATCGGGCATGACGCAGAACATGAACGGGGCCGCGAAGGGAGAAGCAGGATTCACCCTTCGCGTCGCGGCCGAACTTGCCTCCTTCACCGACGACGAATGGAGCCGGCTCCGGGGAACATCACGAGACGATCCCGAAGGCGGCTACAACCCCTTTATATCGCTGGCCTTCCTGAAAACCCTTGAGGAAACCGGCTGCGCCACCCGCCGCACCGGCTGGATGGCGCAGCATCTTCGCCTCGAATCACCGGACGGCCGGCTGATCGGCGCGGTGCCCTGCTATCTGAAGTCACACAGCCAGGGCGAATATGTCTTCGACTATGGCTGGGCCGACGCCTTCGAGCGGGCCGGCGGAACCTACTATCCGAAGCTGCAGATATCCGTGCCGTTCACGCCGGTCACCGGGCCGCGCCTCTTGGTCGACCGCGCGGTCGACCCGGCAAGCGGCCGCGCGGCACTCGTCGCGGGTATCAAGACGCTGACCGAGCGGCTCGGCGTCTCCTCCGCCCATGTCACTTTCGGCGAGAAAGAAGACGTTTCGGCGCTCGAAGATGCCGGGTTCCTGCTGCGCACCGACCAGCAATTCCATTTCTTCAACGACGGCTATTCGACCTTCGACGATTTCCTGGCCTCGCTCGCATCGCGCAAGCGCAAGGCGCTGAAGAAGGAAAGGCGCGAAGCGGTCGCGGACGGCATCACCATAGACCGGCTGACGGGAAAGGACCTTACCGAGCGCGTCTGGGACGATTTCTTTTCCTTCTACATGGATACGGGCGGCCGCAAATGGGGCCGCCCGTACCTCAACCGCAAATTCTTCTCGCTGATCGGCGAACGCATGGCAGACGATATCCTGCTCGTCATGGCCAGGCGGAACGATCGCTATATCGCGGGCGCCATCAACTTCATCGGTTCGGACAGGCTTTTCGGCCGCAACTGGGGATGTATCGAGGACCACCCCTTCCTGCATTTCGAGGTCTGCTATCACCAGGCCATCGAATTCGCCATCGAGCGCGGCCTGAAGATCGTCGAGGCGGGCGCGCAGGGCCAGCACAAGCTGGCGCGCGGCTACATGCCGGTCACCACCACCTCGGCGCATTACATCCCGCATCCGGGCTTCCGCAACGCGGTGGCGGACTATCTGGAGCGTGAGCGTCGGGAGGTGGCGCGCACGGGCGAAATGCTCGGCCGGCACGGCCCGTTCCGCAAGGGAGACGCCGTGGTCAATGAACCAGCGTCTTCGAAAACAGATTAATGACAACGACGCCGGCCAGGATCAGCGCCATGCCGGCGAGCGCGGGGGCATCCAGGGCCTGCCTGAACCACAGCCAGCCGATCGCGGTGACCAGAACGATGCCGGCGCCGCTCCAAAGCGCGTAGACCACGCCGACCGGCATGGTGCGCAGCACCAGCGCAAGGAAATAGAACGCGAAGCCGTAGCCGACCACCACGATCAGCGAGGGCGCCAGGCGGGTAAAGCCCTGCGTTTCCTTCAGGGCGGTGGTCGCCACCACTTCGAACATGACGGCAATCGTCAGATAGAGATAATTCGACAACATGAAGCGCCTCTTGATTCGCCGCCATCGGCGAGGCGATGATGCGCCGCACCGCCATGAGAGGACAATGATGGCCTACGACAACGACAACATCTTCGCCAAAATCCTGCGTGGCGAAATTCCTTCGCACAGGATTTGCGAGGACGACGAGACTTTTGCCTTCATGGACATCATGCCGCGCGGGCCCGGCCATTCGCTTGTCATCCCGAAGAAGCCTGCCCGCAACATCCTGGACGTCGATCCGGCAAGCCTGGCCGCCGTCATGCGCACGGTGCAGAAGGTCGGCCGCGCGGCCATGAAGGCCTTCGATGCGCCGGGGCTCACTGTCCAGCAGTTCAACGAAGCCGAAGGCGGGCAGGTCGTGTTCCACCTGCATGTCCACGTCATTCCGCGTTTCTCCGGTGTCGCGCTGAAGCCGCCCGCCGGCCCGATGGAGGACCCGCTTGTACTCGCGGAAAATGCGGCGAAGATAAAAGCCGCGCTCGAAGCGGGTTGACCGCGGCTTCGTAGCCGATCGCCAGGGAACGCCTGCGAATCCGGCCACGATTGCCTTATTTCGGCCCTCTCCCAACTCCTTCAAACATTACATGGATTTAATTTTACGGGCAGATTCCTGCCGCATTTGCGGCGAAGCTAGCGCGCATTCACAATCTTTTTCACGCGGAAACAAACAGCTTCCGCGCGCGGGATTTTTGCAGCAAGAAGGGAATTGCTCATGCGAACCGCTTTTTCTCCGCTCGGATTCGTGGTTCTCACCAGTGGACTGGCTCTCGCGGCCTCCGGCGCTCTGGCCGAGCCGGCTTCCTCGCCACCCAATGCTCCCGTCGGCGTGTGGCTGACCACCGATTACCCCGCCGTCACCGAGCAGGTCGGCAAATCCTTCACGATGGATCTTTCGCTCGAAAACCACGGCATGCCGCCTGAACGGGTCCAGCTTTCGCTCGAAGGCGTGCCGCAGGGATGGCATTACGAGTTCGAGGGCGGCGGAAAGCCTGTGAAGGCGGCCATGGTCGGTCCGGGCGATACCCGCTCGCTGACGCTCAAGATGACACCCCCGACGAATGCGGAGACCAAGACGTATGCGCTGAACCTCCTGGGCACGGCCGCCGACAACAAGCTTTCGGTGCCGATCAGCGTAACGCTGGCGCCGCCCGCGCCGGCGGCGCTCAAGCTCGATGCGAAGCTGCCGGCGCTGCGCGGTTCGGCAAGCTCGAACTTCGACTACGATCTCACCTTGAAGAACGACAGCCCCTCGGACGTGACAGTCAACCTCGCGGCACAGACGCCTCCAGGCTTCGATGCCACCTTCAAGGAGCAGTACGGCTCGCAGGAACTCACTTCCATTCCCATCAAGGCGAACGAATCGAAGGACATAAAGCTTTCGGTGAAACCGCCGCAGGACATTCCGGCCGGCAAATACAAGGTCGAGGTCGGCACCAGCACCGGGAAAGTGCAGGCCCAGACCGCGCTGATGCTCGACATCACCGGCCAGCCCAAGCTGGCGCTCGACGGGCCGAGCGGCATGCTTTCCGGTTCGGCGGTCGCGGGCAAGGAGCATTCCTTCACCTTCACCATCAACAATACGGGCGGTGCGCCCGCGGCCGATATCAAGCTTAGCGCCAACGCGCCGTCGGGCTGGAAGATCGATTTCTCCCCCGCCAAGATCGAGCAGATCGCGCCGGGCGGCAAGGCCGAAGCTCAGATGCGTATCACGCCCGCCGCCAACGCCATCGCCGGCGATTATTCCGTCAACGTCGATTCGGACGGCAAGGGCGCCTCTGACAATCTGAAGTTCCGCGTCACCGTCGAGACCTCGACCGAATGGGGCCTTGCGGGGCTGGGCATCATCGGCATCGCCGTTCTCGTGATGGCCGGCGCCGTCACAAGGTACGGCCGCAGATGAGCGCGCCGGTCGTCGAGGCGAAAGGCCTCACCAAGCGGTACGGCTCGACCGTCGCCGTCAACGGGCTCGACCTCACGATCGAGGCGGGCGAGGTGTTCGGCCTGCTCGGCCCCAACGGGTCGGGCAAGACCACGACCATCCTCATGCTGCTCGGCCTCACCGAACCGTCCTCGGGCATGGTCCGCGTATTCGGCCACGATCCGTTGCGTGATCCGCTCTCGGTCAAACGGGAAGTCGGTTACATGCCGGACGCGGTGGGTTTCTACGACCAGCTCACCGCGCGCGAGAATCTGCGCTACATCGCTAAGCTTTCCGGCATCCCGCAGAGCGAGCGCGAGGCGCGCATCGAGCAGGCGCTCCAGCGCGTCCGACTTGCCAAGGTCGCCGACCGGCGGGTCAAGACCTTCTCGCGCGGGATGCGCCAGCGGCTGGGACTGGCGGAACTCGTCGCCAAGGGCAGCCGGCTTGCCATCCTGGACGAGCCGACTTCCGGTCTCGATCCGCAATCGACGCAGGAACTCCTCCATCTCATCTCCTCTTTCGCCAAGGACGGCATGACGGTGATCCTTTCCTCGCACCTGCTTTCCATGGTGCAGTCGGTCTGCGACCGGGTGGCGCTCTTCCGCGAAGGCAAGGCGGGGCTGATCGGAACCGTGCCCGACATCGCCGGAAAGGTGCTCGGCGGCATCTGCATCATCGACCTCGAGGTGGAAGGCGCCGACCCCGAAAAGGTGGTCGGCACGATCAAGGGCGTGCGACGCGTGGCACGCAAGAAGAACGGTTCTGTCCAGATCGACGCCGACGGCGATCTTCGCCCGGAAATTTCGAAGGCCATCGTCGCCGCCGGCGGGTCACTGAAGAGCCTGTCGATGAGCCAATCCAGTCTCGACGACGTCTATGTGCGCTATTTCGAGACCGACGAGAACAGGGAGATGGCCAATGCGGCGTAAGGGTTCCGCCCTCGCGGGCATGTCCACCATCGCATGGAAGGAAGCGGCCGATCATTTCTCCTCCGCCCGCTTCCATTTCGTCATGCTTCTGGTGCTTCTGACGGCTTTCGGCAGCGTCTACGGCGCCATCGGCGAGATCAAGAACACGATCGGCCAGGATCCGTTCCTGTTCCTGCGCTTGCTGACCACCGCCAAGCAGCCGGTGCCGTCCTTCGTGGCGTTCCTCGGCTTTCTGCTCCCGCTCGTCTCGATCGCGCTCGCCTTCGATTCGATCAACGGCGAATACAGCCGCCGCACCATGAGCCGAATCCTGGCGCAGCCGATCTATCGCGATGCGCTCCTGTTCGGAAAATTCCTCGGCGGAATGATCGTGCTGACGCTCTGCCTGCTCACGCTGTGGCTCCTGATGACCGGTCTCGGCATCCTGACGCTTGGCCTGCCGCCGAGCGGGCCGGAAATCGCGCGCGGGCTGGCCTTCCTCGTCGCATGCCTTGCCTATGCGGGCGTGTGGCTGGCGCTGGCTTTGCTCTTTTCGACCATCTTCCGACAGGCGGCGACGTCGGCCCTTGCGGCGCTGGCACTGTGGCTGGTCTTCGCCATCTTCTGGGGCATGATCGTGCATGCGCTGACCATCGCGCTTTCTCCGATCGACCCCACCAATCCGATGACGATTGTCAACGCGGTGGAAATGCAAAGCGCGCTTGCGCGTATTTCGCCCAATACGCTCTTCTCGGAGACGGCGCAGGCGCTTCTCAGCCCGCAAACCCGCTCCCTCGGCCTGGTGTTCATGCAGCAGATGGAGGGCGCGATACCGGGTGCGCCCCTGCCCTTCTCGCAGAGCGCGCTGCTCGTCTGGCCGCAACTTTCCGGCATGGTAGCGGCCATGCTTCTGATCTTCACTGGCGCCTACGTGACCTTCCAGCGCCAGGAAGTACGGGCATAGCGGCGGAGCGGTAAGGGCGCGGCGGCGGGCGTTTGCCCCTGCCGCTCACGACCGCTGGCCTGCCCCTTCTCTCCCCGGTCTCAACACCAACAGGGAGAGGAGGGGTTTGCTTTCTCAGGATTATAAATTGTCTATGACGCCGCCAACAGGCTGGCGTTGCCGCCGGCCGCCGTCGTGTCGACGCAGATGGCGCGCTCGTGGACATAGGCCATCGGATTGATCCTCTCGCTGACGATGCCGACGATCGGCCCCTGCCGGGAAGCCAGCGCCCGGCGTAGCCCTCGCAAGGTTTCGGCATCACCGGAGAAAGCGACCAGGTCCAAGGGCATATCGCGGAGATTCTCCGGATCGACCGCGCCGTCAATTGCCGCAAGCGGCAGGCCCTTTCCGGTCAGCGGGGCAAGCGTCTTCACGGCCTCCGGCGTGATGGCGAGGACCAAATTACCTGCGGCGAGCGCCTGCACGACCTGTGCGAGCAGCGTATCGCCATCAGGGCCGAGACAAAGCACGCGGCCGCGCGGAGCGGTCACCAGCGTGTTCGCCTCGCCGGTCGGGCCGGGCAGGTCGACCGGGCCGTATTCGACCACAGCAGAAGCGGCCATCGCCGCAACCGCCTTGCCGCGGATGAGTTTGCGCAGCGTCGAGATACGATCGTCGCGCCGCGCCCATCCGCCCTTCGGATCACTGGGAAAACGCGCCTCGAGTTCACTTGCCGGTATGAAGGAGGCGGCCGCCGACGCCGCATCCGGCGGACTGCCGGTAGATTTCCGGAAACGGCGCAGATAGTTCGGCCCGCCGGCCTTCGGCCCGGTGCCGGAAAGCCCCTCGCCGCCAAAAGGCTGCGAACCCACCACCGCGCCGATCTGGTTGCGGTTCACATAGAGATTGCCGGCATGGACCGCGTCGACCACGTGCTGCACGCGCGCGTCGATGCGGGTGTGCAGGCCGAAGGTCAGGCCGTACCCTTTCGCGTTGATATCGGCGATGACGCTGTCGATCTTCTCCGGCTCGTAGGTGGCGAGGTGAAGGACCGGGCCGAACACCTCGCGCTCCATCTCGCCGATCCCCGCAACGCGAAAGATGCTCGGGCTGACGAAGCGGCCGCCGGAAGGGGCATCGAGCTTGCCGACCAGACGGCCGTTTTTCTCCATCTTCTCGTTGTAGGCGGCGATCGACCGCACCGCGTCATCATCGATCACCGGCCCGACATCGGTCTCGATGTTCGTCGGATCGCCGATCCGGAGCGCGGCAAGCGCGCCGGTCAGCATCTTCGTCACCTTGGGCGCCACGTCGTCCTGCAGATAGAGCACGCGCAGCGCCGAACAGCGCTGGCCCGCACTCTGGAAGGCCGAGGCGATCACGTCGCGGACGACCTGTTCGGGCAGCGCCGTCGAATCGACGATCATGGCGTTCAGTCCGCCGGTCTCGGCGATCAGCATGGCGTCCGGCGCGGCGGTTTCGGCAAGCTGGCGTTCGATGCCCTTGGCCACCTCCGTCGAACCGGTGAAGCAGACACCGGCGATGCGCGGATCGGCGACGAGCGGCGCGCCGACCGAAGGGCCGTCGCCCGGCAGAAGCTGGATGATTTCTTCGGGCACGCCGGCCTGCCGCATCAATTCGACGGCACGCGCCGCGATCAGCGGCGTCTGCTCGGCCGGCTTGGCGATGACGGCGTTGCCGGTGACAAGCGCGGCTGCGATCTGGCCGGTGAAGATCGCCAGAGGAAAATTCCAGGGGGAAATACACGCGATGACGCCGCGCGCAACGGTGTCGGCTTCGGCCAGTTCGGCCTGACCGGCATAGTAGCGCAGGAAATCGACCGCCTCCCGCACTTCCGCCACGCCATCCGCCAAGGTCTTGCCGGCTTCGCGCGCGGCGAGCGCGAAGAACTCGACCGAATTCTCCTCATAGAGATCGGCAATCCGGAGCAGGATGGCGGCACGGTCTTCGATCGGACGTGCGGCCCATTGCGGCTGCGCGGCGAGCGCAACGCCGACGGTCTCACGCACCTGCCCTTCGTCGGCATTCACGACTTCACCCACTGTTTCGGACGGATCGGCGGGGTTCAGAACCGGCGCTGCTTTCCCGTTGCCGGTCGCCCGCGTCATCGGCCTGGCCTGCCAGCGATGCGGCGCGGCAAATTTTTTGCGCGCCTTGTCGATGGCGGCGATCGTCACCGGGTCGGTGATGTCCCATCCCCTGGAATTGCCGCGCACCGGCTCGAATATCGCGTCCGGCGCGGGGATGGCCGGATTCTCCGCCGGCCCCTGGCTCTCCAGGATCGCCAGCGGGTCACGCGCGATCTCTTCCGGGCTTACATCCTTATCTACTATCTGGTGGACGAAGGAGGAATTGGCGCCATTCTCCAGAAGCCGCCGCACCAGATAGGCAAGCAAATCCTCGTGCGCGCCTACCGGCGCATAGATGCGGCAGCGCGTCGCTTCAGCCTTGCGCACCGCCTCGTGCAGCGCCTCGCCCATGCCGTGCAGGCGCTGGAACTCGAAGCGGTCTCGGTCCTTGCCGGCAAGTTCCAGCACCGCCGCCACCGTATGCGCGTTGTGCGTGGCGAATTGCGGGTAGATGCGGTCCGTCATGGAAAGCAGTTTCTTCGCGCAGGCGAGATAGGAAACGTCCGTATTCGCCTTGCGAGTGAAGACGGGGTAGCCGCCAAGCCCCATCGTTTGCGCGCGATTGATCTCGGTATCCCAATAGGCGCCCTTCACCAGCCGCACCATGATGCGGCGATCGAGCTTTTCGGCAAGCGCATGCAGCCAATCGAGCACGAAGGGCGCGCGCCGTCCGTAAGCCTGCACGACCACGCCGAACCCGTCCCAGCCAGCCAGCGACGGGCTTGCCAGCACTTCCTCGACCACGTCGAGCGAGAGGTCGAGCCGGTCGGCTTCTTCGGCGTCGATGTTTAGGCCCATGCGGGCATCCTTCGCAGCCTCGGCCAGTTCGAGCAGCCGCGCCGCCATGACCGGCAACATCGTCTCCTTCTGCGTCGCCTCGTAGCGCGGATGAATCGCCGACAGCTTCACCGAGATGCCGGGATTGCGGCGGATGTCGTCGCTGGTCGCGGACTGCTTCAGCGCGGCGATCGCGTCGGCATAGGCTCTGTGGTAGCGCAGCGCATCCGCCTCCGTGCGGGCCGCCTCGCCCAGCATGTCGTAGGAATAGCTGTAGCCCTTGGCCAGAAGCAGCCGACCTCGCTTCAGCGCCTCGCCGATGGTGCGGCCGAGAACGAACTGTTCGCCCATCTCGCGCATGGCGGCCGCGACCGCCTTGCGGATCACCGGTTCGCCGAGGCGGCGGACCATGTTGCGCAACGTGCGCTCGATCGTCCCGTCGCCCTCCTCCAGCACGCGTCCGGTCAGCATCAGCGCCCAGGTCGAGGCGTTGACGAAGATCGACGTCGATTCGCCCGAATGCGCCGACCAGTCATGCGGCGCGATCTTGTCGCGGATCAGATCGTCCATTGTCCCGGCGTCGGGCACCCGAAGCAACGCCTCCGCCAGGCACATCAGCGCCACGCCCTCCGTCGTCGACAACCCGTATTCGGAGAGGAAAATCTCCATCAACTGCGGATCGGCGGATTTGCGCACCTGCTCGACCAGCCGGACGGCGTTAGCCGATATCGCCCCGCGTTCACCTTCCGAAAGACCGGTCGACGCGGCGAGGCGTTTCAGCGTCTCCGCCTCGTCGGCAAGATAGTTAGCGCGCATCTCCGCGCGGATGTCGTCCAGGCCGGCGGCTTTTTGGGCGGGTCGTTCGGCTGGAGAAGGCATGGCACTGCGCTCCGGAAGCGATGGATGGCAACCATACCATGCGAAACAATCGGCATACGGTCTGAAAAACGAGACAGGACGTTTCGATTTAGCTATTCAATGCCCATCCGACAGCACGTATCGAATGCATTTCCGGCTATGACAGACCAACTGGATCGTATCGACCGGAAAATCCTGTCCTCCCTCCAGGAGGACGGCCGGCTCTCCATGGCCGAACTGGCGAACGCCGTCGGCCTGTCGAAGACGCCGGTCACGGTCCGCGTCCGCCGGCTGGAGAAGGACGGCTATATCCTCGGCTACACCGCGCTGGTCGATCACGACCGTCTCGGCGAAGGGCATATAGCTTTCGTGCAGGTAAAACTTTCCGACACGCGTTCCGCCGCGCTCGAAGCCTTCAACAAGGCCGTGCTCAAGGTGCCCGAGATCGAGCAATGCCACATGATCGCGTCGAGCTTCGATTATCTGCTCAAGGTCCGGACGAAGGATATCGCCGCCTATCGGCGCGTGCTCGGCGAGCGCATCTCGGCACTTCCCCAAGTGGCGCAGACATCGACCTTCGTGGCGATGGAGACGGTGAAAGACCGGTAAGAAGGCTGGCCAAAGGACGGAGTCGGAATGCGCGGCGTCATCCCGGTTTCCGGGCAGCGCGAAGCGATGGCCGGAAGACCGGGATCCAGTCCGCAAGTGTTCGAAAGCACGCCTGCGGCTCGGAACCGGGCCGAGCGCCTGCAAGTCCTTCGCAGCATACTGGAAAGCCTCGAAATTACGGAATGGACCCCGGTCTTGTCGTCGTTCGCTGCGCTCCGGCGCCAAACCGGGGTGACGCGTGTCGGGTGGGCCGCGTCAATGTCTGAGATACCGGCAAAAATGCGGGAACATCGGCGTTTGCCAGGGCGGGCGACTCAACAGGCCCTCAGGTATTCACGCCGAGTTCCGCCAGCCGCTCGACGCAGGATTCCTCCGCATGGTCGAGTTCGGCCAGCGTCTCCTCCAGATCGCGGCGCTTCTGGCGCAGATCCTCGCGCTTTTCCTCGATGCGCTTGATCATCAGTTTGAGCTGGCCGACTTCCCCGGGGGGCTCCCTGTACATCTGGACGATTTCGCCGATCTCTGCGATCGAGAAGCCGAGCCGCTTACCGCGCAGGATCTGGCGGACCAGATGGCGGTCGGATTGCCGGAACAGCCGGGTGCGCCCGCGCCGGACCGGATGGATCAGCCCCTCATCCTCGTAGAAACGAAGCGTGCGCGTCGATACGCCGAATTCGCGGGTAAGTTCGGTGATCGAATAATATTCCCGCATTGGCTTTCGTGCCTGTCCTTGAATCCCTTGCGGAATCCTCCACGGCATTTACGTAAAAGTCAATTACGGACCGCTTTTTCGCCTGCCCGCGACCAGATTCAATACGCGCCGTACCACCAGGTCGCCAGGCCGAGGAAGGAGAAAAAGCCGGTCACGTCGGTCACCGTGGTAACGAAGATGCCCGACGAGATCGCCGGATCGGCGCCGGCGCGATGCAGGACGAGCGGGATCAGGATGCCGCCGAGCGCGGCGGCAAGCATGTTGATGATCATCGCCGTTCCGATCAGCCCGCCGATGTCGTAGCTGCCGAACCAGACCCAGGCCGTCGCGCCGACAAGGATCGCGAAGACCAGCCCGTTGATGGAACCGACCACCAGTTCGCGACGGATGATGCGGCCGGCATTGTAGATGTCGATATCCCGGGTCGCCAGCGCGCGCACGGTGACCGTCATGGTCTGCGTCGCCGCGTTGCCGCCCATTCCAGCCACGATCGGCATCAGGACCGCTAGCGCCACGACCTTCTGGATCGTCTCGTCGAAGAGACCGATCACCGACGCCGCCAGATAAGCGGTCAGGAGATTGACGGCCAGCCATGGCACGCGCGAACGCGAGGTCCGCAGGATGGTGTCGGACAACTCCTCGTCGCCGACGCCGCCCATGCGCATAAGGTCTTCCTCGGCCTCCTCCTGGATGACGTCGACCACGTCGTCGATGGTGAGGATTCCGACCAACCGTTCATTCTCATCGACCACGGCCGCCGAGAGAAGGTCGTACTGCTCGAACTCGCGCGACGCCTCCTCCTGATCCATGGTCGCGGGAATGGCGTGCCGTGTCTCATGCATCACCTCTTCGATCCTGGTGGTGCGCCCGCTACGCAGGATACGGTCGAGATCGACCGCGCCGAGCAGCCTGAATGTCGGGTCGATGACGAAGATCTGCGAGAACCTGTCCGGCAGGTTCTTGTCGTCGCGCATGTAGTCGATCGTCTGCCCGACCGTCCTGAAGGGCGGCACGGCGACGAATTCGGTCTGCATGCGCCGCCCGGCCGTCTCCTCCGGATAGTCGAGCGCGCGCCTCAGCCTTATGCGCTCGGTAAACGGAAGCTGCGCCAGGATTTCGTCGCGATCCTCCGCATCGAGGTCTTCCAGGATGTAGACCGCGTCGTCGGAGTCCATCTCCTGGACGGCCTGCGCGATCTGCGCATTGGGCAAATTGTCGACGATGTCGGAGCGGATCGCCCCATCCACCTCGGTCAGCGCGGCGAAGTCGAAATCCTCGCCCATCAGCCCGACGAGATGACGGCGCTGCTCGGGCGGCAGCGCCTCGATCAGGTCGCCGACTTCGGATTCATGGAGAGAGCCGACCTCGTCCCGCAGGACGTCCCGGTCGCCGGCGGCAATGGCTTCCTCGACCCGCGAGACGAAATCGCCACGGATGACGCCTTCGTCGTCGTAGATTTCGGCTTCCAGGTCGGAGGGAGGTTCAGTCCCGGACGGTGGGCGCGCGTGTTCGTCGATCTCGCTCAACGGCGCCTCCATTGTCCGGTGTTGAAAATTCAGTTCATGGCGGCACGTCTAGCGCGACGAGGCGGCGCAGCACAACAGCAATTCCGCAGCGGATTTCTTGCCGATTGGCGACGCGGCCGCGCTATTTCCGTGTCTTTCCCGCTGCCCCGCCTTCCCAAATAAGGTCAAACGCGCCCTTGTATGCGCATGGGCTATTTGCTAAATGCGCCGGGCCGGTTCGACCGGCCCTACCATGGCGTGCGGTCGTGGCGGAATTGGTAGACGCGCAGCGTTGAGGTCGCTGTGGGGCAACCCGTGGAAGTTCGAGTCTTCTCGACCGCACCATCACTTGATACGCGCCGCGTAAGGTGTTGATTATCATCTGAAATCCAATTCATTGGACCTTACGGCAGGATGGCGGGCCAGCCTGCCACCGTGCATTCGCGTTTCGGTATTGGAAGTCCCTTTCCCATAAGCTACGCAGTAGCGTAGCCGGATTCGGGGACCTTCATGGCCAAGAGCGTCAGCACCTTCATTCTCGTTACCGTCCTGACCGCCCTCTTGATGGCGCTGTCCATCGCGGTGATGCGCCATGGCGACCCGTTCGGCGCCCTCGGCATGAGAAGGCTGGACGGCCTCGCCAGCGCCGCGACCTTCATCCCGCTTGCGGCGCTCTATTTTTTCGGCGTCGCGCTCTTGATGATCCTGCCGCTGCGGGCCGCTTCGTTCGTGCTCGTCAACGGGGTCGAGACGATCTATCTCGTGGTGGTCGTGCTTTTCGCGACGATCGTGGGCTGCCTTGTCGCCAGGATGGCTTTCGGCCAGTTCACCGCCTATCGGGCGCTTCTCGACTGGCAGTTCGTGTTCGTCCTCGCCGTCCTCATCTGCCACGCCATCCTCAACGAGTTGCGCCGCAACGTCCTGCTCAGGACGCTTGCACTTGTCGTGAGCGTGGCCGCGGCACTTGCCTGCCTGTTCTGGACCTTTCGGTTCTAGGCAATAGCTCAACCGGTTGGTGTGCGGCGTTAAGCGCCGGGCGGATTTTCGCGCCACCTTCCTTTTCCGGCTCATATTCCCTACCATGTCGTGGTCGGCCGGCAGGATGCGCTTTTCGCGCAACCTGACAATTCGAACGGGTTGGATGTGCCTCTGCGACCGGACAAGCCTGTGATGCATCACGGAGACGAAGTCCCGTCGCCGCGAAGCGCCGTGAGGCGGTTTGCGCGCGGCGCATGGCTGGTTGTCCTTTGCCTTGCCGTTCTGGCCCTGTCGTCGCCCCGCATTCCCCTGCCAGTTCCTTCCGGTTCCCCGGCAATCAGTTCCTCGCCTGCCGATTTGGTGGCGATTACACGCGCGGCGGCTCTGTACGACCTGTCGCGGCCGCCAAGCGCCATCCACGTGTGGCGCTCGGAAAAGCAGAAGCATCGGCCTTTCCAGCATGCAGACGGCGCCGTCATCGCTCCGATTGCAGACGCGATCGTCGGGCAGCGGACCCGCCCGGAAAGCCGGCGGCTTCCGTCGATCGCGGCGGCGCCTCAATTCCGGGCCTTCGACGCCCAGGCCCCTCCTTCCACCTGCTGACAGCCGTTCGACGGCACCATCATCACAAACGTCAATCGGCACCCGACGCTCCGAGCGGGCCCGCGATCCATGCGGCCGCCCTTTCGAGCGCGGGCGTGCAAACAGTCAGGTTCCATTCAATGAACGACAAGAAGGAAGACCAGGAAGATCACGTCATGTTCTCCTCCTCCTGGGTGGGGAACATCGCCATAATCACGGCGGTCGTGCTTATCCTTGCAGCGGCATTTGCCTACAAGGAGTTCTTCTAGCAGAAGCCGAACGGACGCCGGGGGCAACCCCGGCGTCTCCCGGGCCGGGACAATCCGAGAGGATCGCCCGTTCTGGACCTTGCCCGCGCGGCGTCCTATCTTCGCGAGACTGACAGGACCGCCATGACCGAACGCAGCCAGCTTTCCGCTTCTCTACGCCCCTCCATCCCCTCGCCGCCCGTCGAATGGCGCGTCGAGCCGGGATTGACGCGGTATGAGACCGCCCTTGCCTTCATGGAGGAGCGCGCAAATGCGATCCGCGAGGGCACGGAAGGCGAACTCGTCTGGCTGGTCGAGCATCCGCCGCTCTATACGGCCGGCACCAGCGCCAAGCCTTGCGACCTGATCGAGCCGGACCGCTTCCCGGTCTTCGAAGCCGGGAGGGGCGGCGAATACACCTATCACGGCCCCGGCCAGCGGGTCGCCTATGTGATGCTCGACCTGAAGCGACGCAAGGAGGACGTGCGCGCCTTCGTCGCCGCGCTGGAGGACTGGATCATCGGCGCGCTCGGCCGTTTCAATGTCAAGGGCGAGCGGAGGGAGGATCGTGTCGGCGTCTGGGTCGCGCGGCCGGATCGTCCGACTTTGCCGAACGGACGGCCCGCCGAAGACAAGATCGCGGCGATCGGCATCCGCCTGCGCCGCTGGGTGAGTTTCCACGGCATCGCCGTCAATGTGGAGCCGGATCTTTCGCATTTCGGCGGCATCGTGCCCTGCGGCATATCCGGCTATGGCGTGACCAGCCTCGTCGATCTCGGCCTGCCGGTGACGATGACGGATTTCGACATCGCGCTGAAAGCGGCGTTTGAGGAGGTGTTCGGGCCGGCGGAAGCGGCTGTTTCGGAAGAACGGCGCAGGAGCGCGTGATGCGCGCCCGGACGGTGGACCGGCGAATGTTGAAGCCAAGGGGATCAGCCTTCCTGTCCTGCCTCGCGGCGTTCGCGACTGTTTTCCTCCTTTTCGGCTCTCCTTCCCTCGCCCAGCAGGCGTCCGACAGCATCGCGCCGGAGACGGCAAGCGGGACGGCTGAAAAGCACCTCGTCGTCGCCCATCGCCATATGGTGGTCGCCGCCAACCCGCTTGCGGCCGAGGCCGGGCTGGAGGTGCTGCGCGAGGGCGGCAACGCGGCCGACGCGTTGGTGGCGGTCCAGGCGGTGCTGGGGCTGGTCGAGCCGCAATCCTCCGGCCTTGGCGGCGGCGCTTTCCTCGTCTGGTACGACGCCAAGGAAAAAAGGCTGACTACCTTCGACGGCCGCGAGACGGCGCCGGCCGATGTGACGCCGTCGCTCTTCCTCGACGCCGAAGGAAAGCCCCTGCCCTTCTTCGAGGCCGTCGTGGGCGGCCGTTCGGTCGGCACTCCGGGAACGGTCCGACTGCTCGAAGCCGTGCACAGGAAATACGGCGACAAGGATTGGAACGGGCTCTTCGGCCGCGCGATCGATCTCGCCGACAAGGGCTTTGCCGTATCGCCGCGCCTGCATAACGAGATCGCCGGGGATATGGGCCGTCTCGACAAACAGCCGGCCGCGCGCGCCTATTTCTATGATCGTGACGGCAAGCCCCTCGCCACAGGCGCGACACTGAAGAACCCGGCCTACGCCGAAACATTGCGCGCCATCGCCTCCGGCGGCGCCGACGCCTTCTATACCGGTAAGATCGCAGAGGACATTGTCGCGGCCGTCCATGCGCACCCGACCAATCCAGGCCATCTAAACCTCCAGGACCTTGCGACATACGAGGCCAAGGAGCGCCCGGCCGTCTGCGCGCCTTATCGCGGCTATGATGTCTGCGGCATGGGGCCGCCCTCCTCCGGCGCACTCACCATTGGCCAGATCCTCGGGATGATCTCCGGTTTCGATATCGCAAAGCTCGGCCCCGACGATCCGGAAAGCTGGCGCATCATCGGCGACGCCACGAGGCTCGCCTTCGCCGACCGCGGCCGCTACATGGCCGACAGCGATTTCGTGCCGATGCCGAAGGGCCTGCTCGATCCCGCCTATCTCAAAAGCCGCGCAGCGCTCCTGCGCCGCCCGACCGCGCTCGGCGAGGATGAGGTGAAGCCGGGCGATCCGCCCTGGGACAAGGCGGAATTGCGCATCGACGGCCTCGCCTATCCCGAGCACGGCACGTCGCATTTCGTCATCATCGACGATGCAGGCAATATCACCTCCATGACGACGACCGTCGAGAGCGCCTTCGGCTCGCGGCAGATGGTCGACGGTTTTTTGCTCAACAACGAACTGACGGATTTCACGTTCGCGCCGGTCGATGACGGCCATGCGGTCGCCAACCGCGTCGAGCCCGGCAAGCGGCCGCGTTCGTCCATGGCGCCGACCATCGTGCTCAAGGACGGCAGGCCGGTGATCGCCATCGGCTCGCCCGGCGGCTCCAACATCATCTCCTATGTTGCCGAAGCGCTGATCGCCATGATCGACTGGAAGATGGACGTCCAGCAGGCGGTATCGCTGCCGCATTTCGTCAATCGTTTCGGGGTCTACGATCTCGAGGCGGGCACCAGTGCGGCCGGCATGGCGAAGGATCTGGAGGCCCTCGGCTACCGGACGAAAACCGGCGATCAGAATTCCGGCCTCCACGGTATCGAGATCACGCCGGCCGGCATCGAGGGCGGCGCCGATCCGCGCCGTGAGGGCGTGGCGGTCGGTGACTGACTGTGATCGGCCAACGCCGGGTTCCCTCCCTCTTTCCGTGTCTTGTCGGCTGGGCCTGATACAGGATCGCCCTTCGGAGGGGATTGACGTTTGGAAAAAGCGCGGCAAGCTGTGATTCATCGCCAAACCGATCAGGATGAGGCAGCCGGACATACACCTTCAAATGACCCATCAACCGATCCATTCGCCGCAATTCTTCCTGACCGCGCCTTCTCCCTGTCCCTATCTCGAGGGAAAATTCGAGCGGAAGGTGTTCACGCATCTGGTCGGCGACCGCGCGCCGGAGATGAACGACCTCTTGACGCAGGGCGGCTTTCGCCGGTCGCAGAACATCGCCTACCGGCCGGCCTGCGACGGGTGCCTCGCCTGTGTGTCGGTGCGCATCCTTGCCGGTGAATTCGAACCCTCCCGCAACATGAAGCGCGTGCTTCACCGCAACAGCGACATCATCGGAGCGGTGCATGAAGCGGAACCGTCGACGGAGCAATATTCGCTCTTCCGTTCCTACCTCGACGCGCGCCACCGCCGCGGCGGCATGTCCGACATGACGGTCCTCGACTACGCCATGATGGTCGAAGACACGCATGTGAACACGAAAATCATCGAATACCGGCGGCGCGGCCCGGATTCCTTCATAACCGGGCGCGGGCACGGACCGCTGCTCGCCGTCGCGCTCTCCGATACGATGGCCGACGGGCTGTCGATGGTCTATTCCTACTACGATCCCGACATCGAGGACCGCTCGCTCGGCACGTATATGATCCTCGATCATATCCAGCGGGCGCGCGCCGCCGGCCTGCCTCATGTCTATCTCGGCTACTGGGTCAACGGCTCGCGCAAGATGGCCTATAAGGTGCGTTTCAAGCCGCAGGAACATCTCGGGCCCAAAGGCTGGGAACGGATCGCCTGAAAAGCCGTCCGCCGAAGCGGCCCCTTTCGAATCTCCGCCCCTGACGCTTGCTGGAGCGCCCCTTGTCCGCTGACGACGATTCTCAACATGGCAGGGGACTGCTGCTTTCCGCCATCGGCGGCATGGCGCTTACCATCGACATTCCGCTGATACGTCTCGCCGACGGCGAGCCATGGTCGATCCTGATGATGCGCTGCGGCACGACGCTGCTTGCGGCCGTTATCCTGTGGCTCGTCATGCGCCGCACGATGCGCGAACCGCCCGCGCTCATCCCCGGCCGCAGCGGCGCCGTGGTCGCGCTTCTCTACGCCATCTCGGCCGTGACCTTCATCGCCGCCGTCTACAATACGGCGACAGCCAACCTGGTCTTTATCCTCGCCTTCAACACGATGTTCGCGGCGCTGCTTTCCTGGCTGTTCCTGAAGGAGCGCCCCGGTCCGGCCACGCTCATAGCCATGGCCTTCATGCTGGTCGGCGTGCTCATCATCGTCGGCGACGGCGTTTCATCCGGCCATTTCTTCGGGGACCTGATGGCCCTTTCCTCCGCCCTGTGCATCGCGCTCGCCATCACGATCACCCGCGCCAGCGGCAGGAACATGGGCTTCACGCCGCTGGTGGCCGTCGTGCTTCCCTTTGTGGTTGCCGCGGCGATGGTCACCCGGACCGGCTATCATGTCGCCGTGCCGTGGTGGATAGTGCTCGACGGCTTCATCATCATGCCGCTTTCCTTCTTCTGCCTGGCAAGCGGCCCGCGCTATCTCTCCGCACCGGAAGTGGCGATGTTCTACCTTCTGGAAACGGTGCTCGCGCCGGTCTGGGTGTGGATGATCTTCTCGGAAGTCCCGAGCCGCCAGAGCATGGTCGGCGGCACCATCCTCATCGTCTCGCTGGTCGCCCATTCGGTGTGGCAGCTTTATCGGGGCCGCAAGCGCCGGGCGGCAGCACTCGTCCGGCATCCCGCATAGCGGGTGTCGTCGCGGCCCGACTGTTGCATTGCAGCAGTAGGCAGGCCGGCGCTTTTCATCTAGTAGGTTTTAATCGGAAGTTGCGGAGCCCTGCCGGGTATGATCAAGCGCCTCGTCATAGCCCTGATACTCGTCGTCCTTGTCGTCGGCGGGATCGTCGGCTTCAACATGTTCCGCTCAAACGCGATCAAGCAGTATTTCGCCAACATGCCGAAGCCGAAGCTCACCGTCTCCACGACCGTGGCCGAGCCGATGACATGGAAGCCCGAAATACAGGCGATCGGCACGGTTTCGGCGCGCTCGGGCGTGGATTTGACGGTCGAGGTGAGCGGCGTCGTCCGCAATATCGCGTTCAAGTCCAACGAAAAGGTCGAGGCCGGCCAACTCCTCGTACAGCTGGACGACGCCGTCCAGCGCGCCAATCTGGAAGCCGAAAAGGCGCAGGCCGCGCTCGACGAGCAGAACCTCGAACGCGCCATCGAATTGCAGAAGCGGCAGGTCGGGCCGCAATCGAACGTGCAGCAGGCGCAGGCGGCCGCATCGGCCTCCGCCGCGCAGGTGGACAGCCTGCAGGCCGTGCTCGACCAGAAGCGGGTCACCGCGCCCTTCAGCGGTACGATCGGCATTCCGCAGATCGACATCGGCAAATACCTGACACCGGGCGACGTGGTCGCGACGTTGCAGGATCTGGATACGATGCGCGTCGACTTCACCGTTCCCGAGCAGCAATTGCCGGACCTCAGGATCGGCCAGTCCGTCCGGCTCGGCCTGACGGACGATGATCTCAAATTCGAAGGCAAGGTGATCGGCATCGACCCGAAGGTCGATCCGTCGACTCGGCTGGTTTCCGTCCGCGCGGAGATTTCCAATCCGAATGGGGCGCTGACACCCGGTCAGTTCGCGCAGGTCCGGGTTGAACTGCCGGCCGAGGACAACATCATCGCGCTGCCCGAGACGGCGCTCACCACCAGTCTCTATGGCGACTTCATCTATACCGTCGTGCCGGCCGACAAGGACGGCAAGGCCACCACCGGCAAGGTCGACGCCAACGACAAGAACCAGAATCTCGTCGCCCACCAGGTCTTCGTGAAGACCGGGCGCCAGTCCGAAGGCCGGGTCGAGATCAAACAGGGCGTGAAGCCTGGCGACGTGGTGGTCGATGCGGGCCAGAACCGGCTGACCAATGGCGCGGCCGTCACCATCGATAATTCGGTGCAGCCGTCGCAGGTCAAGGGAGATCAGGCGGGGAGCGGCCCGCAATGAACTTTTCCGCGCTTTTCATCCGCCGACCGGTCCTCTCGACGGTCGTTGCCGCGCTGATCCTGCTTCTGGGATTCCAGGGCATTTTCAACCTTTCCATCCGGGAGTACCCCGAAGTCGCCGAGACGGCGATCACCGTCACCACCGCTTATCCCGGCGCCAGCCCCGAACTCATCCAGGGCTTCATCACCGCACCGATCGCGGAGGCCGTGGCGACGACGGAGAACATCGACTACGTCACCTCGCAGAGCAGCCCGTCGGTCAGCGTGGTGACGGTGAACATGAAGCTCGGCTCCGACCCGGACTCGGCGCTCACCGATGTCCTGTCGAAGGTCCAGCAGGTGAAAAGCAAGCTGCCTTCCGCGTCGAAGGACCCGGTGATCGTCAAGGGAACCGGCCAGCAATTCGCGATCATGTATCTGGCGGTGCAGAACCCCAACATGACGCCCGAGCAGATCACCGAATATATCGAGCGGGTGATTCGCCCCCGCCTCTCGACGGTCGAAGGCGTGGCGCAGGTCCAGGTGCTTGGCGCCGCCGACTATTCGATGCGCATCTGGATCGACCCGATACGACTCGCCGCGCGGGGCATCACCGCGTCCGAAGTGCTGAGCGCGATCAACTCGTCGAACTTCCTGTCGGCGCCCGGCAAGACGCAGAACAATTTGGTGGCGAACGCGATTACAGTTCAATCGACGCTGCAAACGCCTGAAGCCTTCGGCAATCTGCCGCTCAAGGGCCACGGCGACAGCGTGGTGCGCCTGCATGACGTCGCCAAGGTGGAACTCGCCGCCGAGAACACCGACACCATCGTCAATTTCAACGGCAAGCCGGGCACCTTCATCGGCATCTTCCCGACGCCCGCGGCCAATCCGCTCGACACCGCAGCCGGCGTCATCAAGGACCTGCCGGCGCTCCAGGCAACGCTGCCGCCCGGCATGACGGTCACCATGGTCTATGACGCGACCGAAACCATCAGCGCCTCCATCGGGGAAGTGTTCAAGACGATCGTCGAGGCGGTCGCTATCGTCATCGTCGTCATCCTGCTCTTCCTCGGATCGTTCCGCTCCGTGCTGATGCCGATCGTCACCATCCCGCTTTCGCTGATCGGCGTATGTTTCCTGCTTTACGCGGTCGGCTTCTCCATCAACCTGCTTTCGCTGCTCGCCATGGTTCTGGCGATCGGCCTTGTCGTGGACGACGCCATCGTGGTCGTGGAAAACATCCACCGCCACATCGAGGAAGGCCTGTCGCCGATGCAGTCGGCATTCAAGGGCATGGTCGAGATCACCGAACCGGTGATCGCGATGACGATCACGCTCGCCGCCGTCTTCGCGCCGCTCGCCTTCACCGGCGGCCTTACAGGCGCGCTCTTCAAGGAATTCGCCTTCACGCTCGCCGGCTCGGTCATCATCTCGGGCTTCGTTGCGCTGACCATCACGCCGGCCATGTCGGCGCGTATCCTGAAGGGCGGCAGCCACAGCCGCTTCCAGAAATTCGTCGACAACACCTTCGACCGGGTGGCTGACCGCTACGAGCGGCTGGTTAGCGGGTCGCTCAATTTTCGGCCGGTCACGCTCCTCATCGCCTTGCCGCTGATGGCGCTCACCGTTTTCATCTTTTTCAACACGTCGAGCGAACTGGCGCCGGAAGAAGACCAGGGCGCGCTTTTCTCGCTGGTCACCGCGCCGCGCTACGCGACCACGCCATACACCCAGCTTTATATCGACCAGATCGCGGGCCTTACCCAGGATATCCCGGAAGTGAAGGCGCGTTTCTCGATCGCCGGCCTGAACGGCCAGACCAACTCCGCCTTCTCGGTCTGGGCGCTGAAGGACTGGGCCGACCGCTCGCGCTCGCAAAAGCAGATCCAGCAGGAAATCCAGAGCCGGATTTCCAAGGTCCCCGGCGTGCAGGCGCTGGTCTTCGCGCCCTCCTCGCTGCCCGGAACCGGAGGAGGACTGCCGATCTCGATCGTCATCCAGTCCACCGGCGACGCCAGCCAGGTCTACGAGATCGGCGAGAAGATCAAGAACGCCGCGCAGGCGACCGGCCGCTTCATCATCGTGCAGAACTCGCTTGCCTTCGACGCGCCGCAGGTCACGGTGACGATCGACCGCGACCGCGCCGCCGCGCTCAATCTGCCGATAAGCGACATCGCCACCACGCTCGGCACCTTCGTGGCCGGCGCGGAGGTGGCGCAGTTCGACCGCGATTCGCGCAGCTATGATATCGTGCCGCAGGTGCCGCAGCGTTTCCGCGGCGATCCGAACGATCTCGGCCGCTATTACGTGCGCAGCATGACCGGCAAGATGGTGCCGCTGTCGGCTGTCGTCCACATCTCGACCAACGCCTCGCCGGCGGCGATCGAGCAGTTCAACCAGTTGAACTCCACGACGATCTCGGCCCTGCCGTTGCCGGGCGTGACGACGGGCGACGGCTTGCAGCAGATCGTCGATATAGCGCGCCCGATGCTGCCGGACGGCTTCTTCATCGACTATTCGGGCCAGTCTCGCGTCGAGATCGAGACCGGCAACACCATCCTGATCGCCTTCGCGCTCGCCATCGTCGTCATCTATCTGGTGCTCTGCGCGCAGTTCGAGAGCTTTCGCGATCCGTTCATCATCATGATGGCGGTGCCGTTGTCGATCTTCGGCGCGATGCTGCCGCTCAATCTCGGCCTCGGCACGCTGAACATCTACACGGAGGTCGGCCTCATCACGCTGATCGGCCTCATCACCAAGCACGGCATCCTGCTTGTGGAATTCGCCAACCAGCAGCGGCGCGAGCACGGGCTGTCGCGGCGCGACGCCATCATCGCCTCCGCCAAGGTGCGCCTGCGCCCGATCCTGATGACGACGGCGGCGATGTCGCTCGGCGTGGTGCCGCTGATCACGGCGGCGGGCGCGGGTGCCGCCTCACGCTATTCGATGGGTCTCGTCATTTTCTCCGGCATCCTGATCGGCACCTGCTTCACGCTTTTCGTCGTGCCGATGTTCTACAGCTTCATCGCCGTGAAGGATCTGCCGGCGGAAGCAGAGACGCCGGACGCGGAAGCGATGCACCCCGCATAAGGCTCTGCCGGCTGACGGCTGCTATTCCTGAATCGCTTTGGCCGGCAGGACTGTCGAGGCATGGATTCCCGACACTCTCCGTTCCTTGCAGTCACTCACGAGGTCGGGAATGACGAGATGTTTTTCGCCTCCCGTCAATCTCAGACGTCGCTGATTAAAAGAACCGTCAAACTACAGCCGTCATTCCCGACCTCGTTAGCGAGCCCCCGGGTCTTGCCTCCGGCAAGCCCGAGGACAGGCTCCGCGAGTGGAGAGTGTCGGGAATCCATGCCTCTGAGGTGACAACGCCAGAAGCCAGCGTCCTTTTCTACGCCTTGCGCTCCCAGCGCCCGTCAGGCGCCTGCTGCCAATAGGTAACGTCGTGGCCGTGGCCTTTCAGCGCCTTCCAATGGGTGCGCGCGCCTTCCAACTGCCCATCGTCATTGCCGTCGAACAGGAAGACCGCCCGCTCGTAGCCGTCGAGCGGCGGGGGTGGCGCGCCGTCGACCAGGAACCTTATCTGCGCGCCGTTCGGATTGGCCGGGCCGGCGGTCAGGATGATCGGCTGTTCTTCGGCATGCGGTTCATGATCGGCGCCGTGCGGCAGGAAGGAATCGTCGCGGTAGAGCCACAGATGCTGGTCGAGCGCGTCGCGCCTTTCCTCGCTGCCGGCCTGCACGACGGCCCGCCACCCCCGCCCGATGCTCTTTTCCAGAAGCGTCGGCAGAGCTTTCTCCAGGGTGGATTCCGTCAGATGGTAAAACAGCACTTCGGCCATGCCGAAACCTAGCCTTCGTAATGATCGCGCACCAGGCGGTCGAGCAGCCTCACCCCGAAGCCGGACGCCCAGGACTGGTTGATTTCGGTGGCCGGCGAGCCGATGGCCGTTCCGGCGATATCGAGATGTGCCCAAGGCGTGTCCTTGACGAAACGCTGCAGGAACTGCGCGGCGATGATCGCTCCGCCATAGCGGCCCCCGATATTCTTCATGTCCGCGTTCCTGGAATCGATGAGCTTGTCGTATTCCGAGGCGAGCGGCAGCCGCCAGACCCTTTCGGCGGTCGCCGCACCGGCCGCCGCAAGCCGATCGGCCAGTTCGTCATTGTTGGAGAACAGGCCCGCATGATGATGGCCGAGCGCCACCATGACCGCACCGGTCAGCGTCGCCAGATTGACCATGAATCTCGGCTTGAAGCGGTCGGCGCAATACCAGAGCGCGTCAGCGAGCACGAGGCGCCCCTCTGCATCGGTATTGAGCACTTCTATCGTCTGGCCGGACATGGAGGTGACGATATCACCCGGACGCTGCGCATGGCCGTCCGGCATGTTTTCGACGAGGCCGATGACGCCCACCACATTGGCCTTCGCCTTGCGTGAGGCGAGCGCGTGAAGAAGCCCGGTGACGGCGGCGGCGCCGCCCATATCGCCCTTCATATCCTCCATCCCGCCGGCCGATTTGATGGAAATGCCGCCCGTGTCGAACACAACGCCCTTGCCGATGAAGGCGACCGGCTTGTCCTTCGCCTTGCCGCCGCTCCACTGCATCACGACAAGCCGCGGCGGACGGGCGGAGCCCTGTGCAACACCGAGCAGCGCGCCCATGCCGAGCTTGCGCATCTCCTTGTCGGTCAGGATTTCAACCTTGACGCCGAGCCTGGAGAGTTCCTTTGCCTTCGCGGCGAATTCCAGCGTGCCGAGCACATTCGCCGGCTCGTTTATGAGGTCGCGCGCAAGCGTGACGCCGCCGGCAATGGCCTCCACATCGACGAAAGCCTTCTTCGCGGCGGCGGCGGCCGGCGTGACGATCGTGACCTTTACCGTCTCCGCGCCGTCGCCGTTCTCACCATCGTCCGGTTTCGTCTTGTAGCGGTCGAAGCGATAGGCCCGAAGCAGGATGCCCATCGCAAGTTGCGCCGCCTCGCCGCCTCCGATCTCCACACCTGGCAGCGACAGGTAGACCGTTACTTTCGCCGCCTTGCCGAATTTTCCGCAAATCTGGCCACCAAGCCGCGCCCAGTCGTGTTCCGTAGCGGTACGCGGATCGCCGAAGCCGACGACAAGAATGCGGTCGGCTGGAGATTCGGCGGGAGCGATAATGTCCAGCGTCGCCAGTGCCTTGCCCTTGAAGCCGGCGACGCGGATGGCGCGTTCCACGCAATGGGCCGGATCGATCGGCGCCGCCGCCTCGCCGGGCGCGCCGTCTTCCGGCGCGAGCAGCACCGCCAACCCCATGCCGGCTCCCGAACCTGCCTTCGGGGTGCGGGAAAACGAAATTTCGATCATGCGTGACATGTAATCTGCTACCCGTGCGGTGATTCCGGAGCCTGAATGAACGATCTTGGGGGTTTCAGGCGCAAACGCAAGGACTTTGCGGTTGGCGGCTCTTCCCCGCAAAGGCTCTTTCCTGTTTGAATCGACAGTTGCGCGCCTCAGCCTGGAGAACGTGATAAATACCCGGTGAAGCACTGTGATAGCATTGCTCCATACATCGAGCGGATCGCCTCAACGAATTGAAACTCAAGACTGAATTTGCGACACGGAAAGTATTATGAAACTTTTAACCGTACTCGTTCGCCCATTTTTAGCCAATCTCCCGTTCCATGCAGCATCGAGGTGGGGATGGCGGTCGCGTATCGCCGTCGCGGCGCAGGAGCGCGATCCATTGCGTTCATGCCGGACGGCGGGTTGGTGCGTACCAGAATGAAGCTGATAGAGCGCTATATCTTCCGGCGTGTCCTGGCGCTCTCGCTGACAACGCTTTTCGCGACCACGGCTATCGTACTGACGACGCAGGTATTGCTGCGCGTCAATATCCTGACCGAATCGGGCGAGTCGCTTGCCACCTTCATGAAGCTTGCCCTGTTCCTGATCCCCGCCATGGCAATGCTGGTGATGCCCTTTGCGCTGCTGATCGGCGTATCGCAGAACCTCAACACCATGAACGGGGATTCCGAACTGGCGGTGATCGAAGCCTCGGGCGGCTCGAACCTGCTCATCGCCAAACCCGTCATGCTGATCGCGGTCGCGATGACGCTCATCAGCCTGGGCTCCTCGCTTTTCGTAGAGCCCTGGTCGAACCGTCAGTTACGCGAAATCATCAGTGCCGCGAGTGCCGATCTCATGAGCTTCGCGGTGCAGTCGGGCACATTCAAGCGCGTCTCGAAAAACCTGTACATGCAGATCGACGAGCAACTGCCCGGCGGCGATTTCGGCGGCATCTTCATCGTCGATCTGCGCGATCCGCAAATGCAGCTCATCTATTATGCCAAACGCGGCGCGATCCGCTCCGTCGACAGCGACAATTTCCTGCTCATGCAGCAGGGCGAAATTCAGCGAAAGAACCGGACGACAGGGCAGATCTCGACGATCACCTTTGCATCCTACGCGCTCGACTTCGCCACCTTCGACGCCAGCCAGCGCACGACGACCTACTATCCCAAGGAGAGGAGCACGGCATACCTCTTCTCGCCCGACCCGAACGACCCCGTCGTCAAGAACGCCCCCTCCCAGATCCGCAGCGAAATCCACCGGCGCTTCTCCGAATGGCTTTATCCGATGCTCTTCGGCCTGATTGCCGTCTATTTCGGCGGAGCCGCCCGCTCGAACAGGGATGAGCGGCTGTGGAGCCTGGGGCTCTCCGTGCTCATCGCGCTCACCTTCCGCAGCGTCGGGTTCCTGGTGGTCGGCAGTTCCGGAAACAGCCTGGCCAGCGCCTTGCTCTGTTATCTGGTGCCGCTTTCGGGAATCGCCATCTTCGGTGCGCTTGTCGCCTTCCACAAGGTGCCGCGGATCGCCCAGTCCTGGGTGGATTGGGCAGGCAATCTGGTCGAGAGCATTCGACGGCTTGGCTCATCCATCGGCCTCGCTTCCAGCCCCGGCGACGGCAGAGAGGGCGGGCGATGATCGGACGCACGCTTTTCTGGTATTTCTTTCGCCGCTACGTGGTCTTCACCCTGCAGTTTTTCGTGGGCGTGATGATCATCTCCTACCTTGCGGATTTCACCGAGTTCTCGCGGCGGACCTCCGACCTGCCGAATTATTCGATCGGTCTTGCCATGCTGATCTCGGCGCTCAGGGTGCCGCTCATCGTCCAGACGGCGATCCCTTTCGTCATCTTGTTTTCGGCCATGGGCACGCTGATGGCGCTCAACCGCAAGCACGAGCTGGTCATCGCGCGGTCGACCGGCGTGTCGGCCTGGCAGTTCCTGGCGCCGCTTTGCCTGGCAAGTCTCTTGATCGGCGTTCTGACGGTTGTGGCTTTCAATCCGCTGGCGGCAAAGGCGCTTTCGCAGGCCGAACTGGTCGAGGCCACGCTGCATGGGGTGGACCCCTCCTCGTCGAACGACGACATCATCCCCTGGCTCAGGCAGCAAACGGACGAAGGCACCACGATCATCGGCGCCACCAAGACGGCCAACAGGGGGCAGGTGCTGGGCGACGCGACGTTTCTGAAACTGGACAAGGACGGTTCGATCAGCGAGCGCATGGATGCGAAAACCGCGACGCTCGAGAAGGGCCAATGGTTGCTGAAAGACGTCACCCAATACCGATCCGGGAAGGAGATCACCCACAGCGGATCGGCGACGGTGAAGTCGGGACTGACGCCTGAATTCATCGAAGAAAGCCTGGCGGACCCGGAGACGATTCCCTTTTACGAACTGGGCAGGAAGGTCCGTGCCGCGCATTCCTTCGGGCTCAACGCCGGCGGATTCGCGATGCAATACCATTCATTGCTCGCACTGCCGTGGCTACTGGTCGCAATGACCCTTATTGCAGCTACCGTCTCCATGCGCTTTGTGCGAATGGGACAGTCGGCGCCCATGATTCTGGGTGGCATCCTTGCCGGGTTTCTGCTTTATGTCGTTTCGGTACTGGTCAAAGCCTTCGGAAGCGCGGGAATCGTGCCGCCCGTGGCAGCAGCCTGGTTCCCGGTAGTGGTTGCGATGTTTTTCGGGATAACCTTTCTGCTGCACAAGGAGGACGGTTGATGGGGAAAGCGGTGAACGGCAGGCCGAACCGCCTGGCGCGCCTTGTCGGCGCGACGGCGATGGCTTGCGTTCTTGCCGCCGCCCTCCTCCCGGCCGATACGACACGGGCACAGATGCTCGGATCGAGTGCTTCGGTGCCGAAGGGCGAGCAGATGCTGCTCGAGGCCGACAATCTCGTCTTCGACCGCGACAAGAACACCGTCACGGCGGCGGGCAATGTCCAGATCGAATATGGGGGCAATCACCTCGTGGCGCAGCGGGTTGTCTATAACCGGACGACACGCCGGGTTCTCGCCACCGGCAATGTCGAGGTCGTGGACCAGAAGAAGAACCACGTCTTCGCCGATGAGATGGACGTTACCGACGATTTCCGCGACGGCTTCGTCAACGCGCTGCGCCTGGAAACGCCGGACAAGACCTATATGGGCGCCGACAGCGCCGAGCGCGCCGGCGGGGCGGTGACCATCTTCAATCGGGGCGTCTACACCGCCTGCGCCCCTTGCGAGGACAAGCCCGACAGACCGCCGGTCTGGCGCATCAAGGCGCAGACGATCGTGTGGAACGGCCAGTCCAAGACGATCCGCTTCCTTCACTCGCGCTTCGAGTTCTTCGGCCTGCCGATCGCCTATTTTCCGCATTTCGAGATACCGGACCCGACGGTCAAGCGGAAGACCGGGCTGCTCATGCCGAAATTCTCGTTCAACAACCAGCTTGGTTTTGGTTACACGCAGCCCTTCTATGTCGCGCTGACGCCGACCTACGACATCACGCTCAATCCGACCTACTACGCCAATCAGGGCTTTTTCGGCCAGGCGGAATTCCGCCAGAAGTTCAACAACGGTTTCTACAGCATCACCGCCGCGGGTATCAATCAGCAGGACCCTGGCGCGTTCGACAGCGGCACCGTCGATAGGGGCGCGCCCGGCGATCCCAACCGCTGGCGCGGCATGGTCGGAACCCAGGGCAAGTTCGAGATCAATCCGCGCTGGACGTTCGGCTGGGACGTGATGGCCCAGACGGACAAGGATTTTTCCCGTATCTACCAGATCGACGGATTCAACCAGTATTATCGGCGAAACCAGGCCTACCTGACCGGCCTGAACGACCGAAATTATTTCGACCTGCGCTTCATGAAGTTCAACGTGCAGGAGAATACGCTCAGCGATACAGCCGGCCTCGACAATAAGCAGCCCTGGGTCCTGCCGTCCCTCGATTATTCCTATACGCCGAACGAGCCTGTGGCCGGCGGTGAGCTGACCTTCAACGCGAACCTCCAGTCGCTGTATCGGTCGGAACAGTATGTATCTCCGCTCGCAATCCAGGGAATCGGGGGCTCCGACACACGACTGACCGCCGAAGTAAAATGGCGCCGCCAATTCATCACCGATCTCGGCATCGTCATCACCCCATCGCTGGGGCTGCGCGGCGATGCGATCTACGCCAACTACTCAGGGCCCAGCCTCACCGCCATCGGCACCATGGCTAGCGGCCTCGGCGTAGGAACCGACATTCGCTCCAACTATTACCGCTACATGGCGACGGCCGGGCTGGAAGTCTCCTGGCCGATCCTGTTCTCCACTCCCGGCGCATCCCACATAATCGAACCGGTGGCGCAGATTTTCGCCCGGCCCAACGCGCCTTACCAGGGTGCGCTCGGCATCCCCAACGAAGACGCGCAGAGCATGGTCTTCGACGCCACCAGCCTCTTCGACGAGGACAAGTTCTCCGGCTATGACCGGATCGAGGGCGGTACCCGCGCCAATCTTGGCTTCCGCTATACAGGCAGCTTCGACAATGGCTGGAGCGCCAACGGCATATTCGGGCAATCCTTCCAGATTGCGGGAGACAATCCCTACGCCGAGCCTGATCTGGTCAACGCCGGCGCCTTTTCCGGCCTCGAAACGAACAGGTCTGATTACGTGGGGCTCATCGGCGTCAGCGCCCCCAACGGATTGTCGTTCGCAACGGCCGGCCGTTTCGACAGGGACAGCTTTTCCAGCCGGCGCCTGGAGGCTCGGGCGGGCTATACGAGCAAAGCCTTCTCGCTGGCGGCGCGCTATGCCTATATCGAGGCTCAACCGCTCTACGGCTTTACGAAAGACCGTGAGCAGGTCACTTTGACTGCGGCAGCGGGCATTGCCCAATATTGGCGCGTTTTCGGATCGACGACCTACGACATGCAATACAACTCCATGACGGCCGATACATTCGGAGTCGCTTATCTCGACGACTGCTTCGGCTTCAATCTCGGCGTGGGACAGTCGTATAATGTTTTGTCGCAAGAGAGACGCACGAACGTCTCGTTCAACATCTCGTTCCGCACCATCGGCGATTTCGGCAGCAATACGGGGAAGATGTTCACGCAGCAGAACTGAAGCATCTCTCCCGAAAGCGGAAACGGTTTCGGGATAAAGACATGCATGAAATCAAGACTTGAAGCGCATGGAGCGAACCTGAAAGACCGCGACGCGCTTCAGACCGGTCATTCTTTCGCCGTAGAGAGCCGGTTGTCTCGGGTCAAGCCGGATCGAACCAGATCGAACCAGGAAGTAAGTGATGAGCCTCTTCAGGAACACTCTCGTGGCGGCGGGCCTGGCGGTTTTCTCCGTTTCCGCCGTCTCGGCGCCATTCTTCATCCCGCAGGCCGCCTATGCGAGCGAAGTCAAGGTGATCGTCAACAACATCCCGATCACCAATCTCGACATCCAGCACCGCGCCGCCTTCCTGCGCCTCCAGCATAAATCGCCCGCCGACGCCAAGCAGGACATGATCGACCAGACGCTACGCGAAATCGAGATGCGGCGCCTGCATGTCAACATCTCCGACAAGGCGGTGGACGGTGCCTTCGCGAATTTCGCCCAGAAGAACAAGCTGACGCCCGCGCAGCTCACGCAGGTGCTTGCAAAGATGGGCGTGACCGCGGAGCACTTCAAGCACTTCATCCGCGCCCAGATGGGTTGGGGCGAGGCGCTGCGTGCCCGCTCGCAAGCCGAAGGCGGCAACTCCAACCAGGCCGCGGTGGAAGCGATGCTGAAGAAAGGCGGAGAAAAGCCGTCGGCTACGGAGTATACGCTGCAGCAGGTGATCTTCGTGGTGCCGAAGCGGGAGCGGGGCGCGATCCTCGGCAAGCGCAAGCGCGAGGCCCAGGCGCTGAGGGCGCGCTTTACGGGCTGCGACAAGACGCGGGATATCACCAAGGGCCTTATCGACGTGACGGTGCGCGACCTCGGCCGCGTCCTGGCACCGGAACTGCCGCCGGATTGGGCCGAGCCGATCAAGAAGACGAAGTCGGGCGAGGCAACCCAGGTCAGGGAGACCGACCGCGGCGTGGAATTCATCGGCATCTGCTCGGAACGCCAGGTCTCCGACGACCGCGTGGCCGAATTGGCCTTGCAGACCGGCGAGGGGATGGACAAGAAATTCGAGGACCTCAGCAAGAAATATACGAAGGAACTCCGCGACAAGGCCGTCATCGTTGAACGGTAGCCGCTCTTTCCGATAAATGATTTCTGGTCATGATCCTCGCCGGCTACCCTTTGCGCCGGCCGAGCCCGCTTTCCGCCGGATGACGATATGGCTGTTCTTGCGCTGACTTCCGGCGACCCAAACGGTATCGGCCCCGAAATCGCCGTCGAGGCATGGCTGAGGCGTGAGCGCGAGCGTGTACCGGCTTTCTATCTGCTCGGCGATCCGAAATTGCTCGCCGCCCGCGCGCGGCAGGCCGGACATGCAGTTCCGATCATTGAAACCGGTCCGCGTGACGCGGAGCGCGCCTTCGCCGACGCGCTGCCCGTTGTGGCGCTTGAAAACGCCTTTCGCGACGAGGCCGGCGTGGCCGATCCGGGCAACGCGCCGGGCATCATCGAGGCGATCGAACGTGGGGTGGCCGACGTGCTCGAGGGCCGCGCCGACGCGGTCGTCACCTGCCCCATCGCCAAGAAGAGCCTTTACGAGGCTGGATTCGGCTTTCCTGGCCATACGGAATTCCTGGCGCATCTGGCCGCGCGGGCCACCGGCCGCAACGCCACGCCGGTCATGCTGCTCGCCGGCCCGGATCTGCGTACCGTTCCCGTGACCATTCACATTCCGCTTGCCGACGTGCCGCATACGCTCACGAAGGACATGATCGTCGAGACAGGCCGCATCACCGCCCATGACCTTACCCGCCGCTTCGGTATCGCAAGCCCGCGGCTGGCGATCGCCGGTCTCAACCCGCATGCCGGCGAAGGCGGTGCGATCGGGCGCGAAGAGGACAATATCGTGCGGCCCGCGATCGAGGTGCTGCGCGGCGAGGGTATCGATGCGTTCGGCCCCCTGCCCGCCGACACCATGTTCCATCCAGCCGCCCGAGCCCGCTACGATGTTGCCCTTTGCATGTACCACGACCAGGCGCTCATCCCGGCCAAGGCGCTCGCCTTCGATGAGGCGGTGAACGTGACGCTCGGGCTGCCCTTCATCCGCACCTCGCCCGATCACGGCACGGCCTTCGAGATCGCAGGCAAGGGCATCGCCCGCCCCGACAGCCTGATCGCCGCGCTGAAGCTCGCGCGCACGCTCGCCGACCATGAAAGCGGCGCGGGGGCGCGATGAGCCCGGATGGCCTGCCGCCTCTTCGTGAAATCATCCAGCGCCACGGCCTTTCCGCCAGGAAGGCGCTCGGCCAGAATTTCCTGCTCGACCTGAATCTCACCGGAAAGATCGCGCGTGCGGCCGGCGATCTCGCCTCGTCCACCGTCGTCGAGATCGGCCCGGGCCCCGGCGGATTGACGCGGGCGCTGCTTTTCAACGGCGCGGCGAAGGTCATCGCCATCGAGCGCGACGAGCGCTGCCTCCCGGCACTGGAGGAAATAGCGGCACGCTATCCGGGCCGGCTGGAGATCGTCGCGGCGGATGCGCTTCAAACCGATCCCGCCGGGCTTGCCGGCCGGGAGAGGCCGGTCCGGATCGTCGCCAACCTGCCCTACAATATCGGGACCGAACTCCTGATCCGCTGGCTGACGGTTCCCGATTGGCCGCCTTTCTATGCCTCGATGACGCTGATGTTCCAGCGCGAGGTGGCCGAACGCATCGTGGCGAAACCCGGCGCGGACGCCTATGGCCGCCTCGGCGTGCTCGCCGGCTGGCGGGCGGAGGCAAAAATCCTTTTCGACGTTCCCCCCCAGGCCTTCACGCCGCCGCCCAAGGTCACGTCCTCGGTGGTGCAGTTCATCCCCCGCGCCGCGCCGCTTAAGGTCGATCTTTCCGCGCTTGAACGGATCACGCGCGCCGCTTTCGGCCAGCGCCGCAAAATGCTGAGGCAGAGCCTGAAGCCGCTCGGCGGCGATGCCTTGCTCGCTGCCGCCGGCATCGACGGCACATTGCGGCCGGAGACGCTTTCGATCGCGGAATTCGCCGCGCTCGCCAACGCGTCCTAAGAGGGCGATGCGATCGGATTGAATCGCATCACGCTCTTATCTCTTTGTTTGAGCATGATCTTTTCGGAAAACCGGTGCCCACTTTTCCGGATCATGCTCTAAGATGGCTGCTCCGCTAGCAGGCCGGAGACGAAATCGAAGAGGCCAGGACGGCGGTCTCGACGCAGCCGTTCGGCGGTAGCGATCGCTCGGACGGCCGAGAAAGCCCGATCCAGATCGTCGTTGACGACTACGTAGTCGTATTCGCGCCAGTGCTCGATCTCCACGCTGGCGTTCTTCAGCCGCGTCCCGATCGTTGCATCCGAATCCTCGGCGCGCCGCTTCAGCCGCGCTTTCAATTCGTGCATGGAGGGCGGGAGGATGAAGACCGAGACGATGTCGGCACGCATCTTCTCGTTGAGCTGCACGGCGCCCTGCCAGTCGATATCGAAGAGCATGTCGCGGCCGGCCGCCATGGCCGATTCGGCCGGTTCGCGCGGCGTACCGTAGAAATTGCCGTGCACCTCCGCCCATTCGAGCAGGGCGTCGGAATCGCGCAGCCGCTCGAATTCGCGCCGCGAGACGAAATGGTAATGGACGCCGTCGATCTCGCTGGCCCGCCGCGGTCGCGTCGTGACACTGACGGAAAGCTCCAGCGACGAATCGCTTTCAAGCAGATTGCGCGCGATCGTCGATTTTCCTGCCCCCGACGGAGAGGAAAGCACCAGCATCAGCCCGCGCCGCCGGATTTGGTACGCATCTTGCGCCATGCGCTACTCCAGATTCTGGACCTGTTCGCGGAAGCGGTCCACCACGGCCTTCAGTTCCAGCCCGATCGCCGTTATCGCAGCCGCATTCGATTTGGAACACAGCGTATTCGATTCGCGGATGAATTCCTGCGAAAGAAAATCAAGCTTGCGCCCGACCGGCCCGCCGGCGCCGAGAAGAGCGCGCGCCGCCGCCACATGCGTCTTCAGCCGGTCGATCTCCTCGCGGATATCGGCTTTCGTGGCAAGGAACGCCGCTTCCATGCTGAGCCGGCTTTCGTCAAGCACCGGCATGGCGTCCATGACCAGCCTGACCTGCTCGGCAAGTTTCGCACGGATCGTCTGCGGCTCGCGCGACGGATCGGCCTCCGCCTTCAGCGTCAGCGCCTCGATTTCGTCCACATGGCCGAGAAGCAGCCGCCCGAGCGCCTTGCCCTCATCGAGCCGGGCTTTTTCGAGCCCCGCAAGCGCTTCGTCGAACGCCGCCATGATGACCGAGTCGAACGCGGCCGCTTCTTCCTCGGTGGAAAGCGGGTCGGCGAACTCCAGCACCCCGCGCAGCGCCAGCAGCCCGTCGGCGCGCGCCGGCGCGAGGCCGAACTCTTCCTCCAGCCGCTTGGCCAGCGTCGCCGCTTCTTTCAGCAGCGCCTTGTTGACGACCGGCGCCACGTCCGCGCCGTGCCGGGTCAAATTGAGGGCGGCATAGAACTGGCCGCGCGAAAACCGCTTCTGGATGGCCTGTTTCGCCGGCTGCTCGATCCGTTCGAGACCGGGCGGCAGGCGCAATCGTGCCTCGAGCCCCTTGCCGTTGACGGATTTGAGCTCCCACGCGAAGGCGTTGCCCGGATGGACACCCGTCGCCCGGGCAAAGCCTGTCATGCTCTGCAATGCCATCGGCAAATCCCCCTCGCTTGTGCACGGCGGCGCGGTGCCGACGCCCCTTCGACCCGCTGTCGAACTCCATAAGGGTTACGATGTGCCTTGTCGCCCGTACAGATCGATCAGTCGGCCGGGCCAGCGGCGGGTTGCGGCGCGGCGCCGGCGCCTTCCGCGCCCTTCCGTTCCTTCTCGATCTTGCGCCAGCGGGCGACATTCCGGTTGTGCTCGGCAAGCGTCGAAGCAAACGCATGGCCACCTGTTCCGTCGGCGACAAAGTAGAGATCGTCCGTGTCAGCGGGATTGGCCACGGCTTCGAGCGCCGCGCGACCCGGATTGGCAATCGGCGTGGGCGGCAGCCCGTCGATGAGATAGGTGTTGTAAGGCGTCGGCTTATCCACATCCGACTGGAAGATCGGGCGTCCCGCAGGCCGGCCCTCGCCCCCGAACAACCCGTAGATAATCGTCGGGTCGGATTGCAGACGCATATGGTGCTTCAGCCGGTTGATGAAGACGGCAGCCACGCGCGGCCGTTCCTCCGGCACTCCGGTTTCCTTTTCGACGATCGAGGCCAGCGTCACGAACTCGTTGATGTCCTTGAGCGGCAGGTCCGGCGCGCGCTTCTCCCAGATCGACCGAACCAGCTTCTTCTGCTCGGCCTTCATCCTGTCGATGATTTCCTGCCTCGTGGCGCCGCGGGTGAATTGCTGCGTGTCCGCCGCAAGGCTGCCTTCCGGCGGCATCTCGGCCGGCATTTCCCCGACCAGCACATCGTTCTTGGCAACCCGGTCGAACGCCTGCGCCACCGTCAGCCCTTCGGGGATCGTCAGGGAATGCAGGATCGACTTGCCGCTCTTCAGGATATCCATGATCCGATGCATGGAAGCACCGGCGGGAATGGCATATTCGCCGGCCTTGAGCTTGCCCTGGTTGCCGTAGACCTGGATACCTATCCGGAAGATCTGGGCGTCGCTGACAAGGCCGCGCGCTTCGAGATCGCCGGCGATGGCGTTTGCCCCGGTCTTCGGATTCACCATGAAAACCGAATCCTTGGTGGAAGGTCCCGCTCCGTCGAAGACCTGCTTGCCGATATAGATGCCGAACCCGGCCGCGATCGTCAGAAGGACGATCGCGGAGACCAGAAAATTCAGGAAAACGACAAACTGGTTGCGCGATTGACGCGAACGCCTCGCGGCGCGCCCGCCCGAAGCCGGCGCAAGCGTCTCGTAGGCGGTTTTCGGCATGGAAGCCGGCTCACCGGCCTCGCCCTTGCCGGAATGATCTTCATCGCCGTCGGTATCGGTCATTCGCAGTACTTATCCAGGGTCGCTGCGCGTCATCATAGTTGGCTGCTACGCGGACAGTAGTTTTGAATATGGCAAATTTCGCGGCGCGTCTCCCGGCGCGCCGAATGCCGGAATTCAGGCGTCGTAGCGACGGAAGATCAACGAAGCGTTGGTGCCGCCGAACCCGAAGGAATTCGAAAGGGCAATATCGATGGACCGCTTCCGTGGCGTATTGGGCACGAGGTCGATCGCCGATTCGACCGCTGGATTGTCGAGGTTGATCGTCGCCGGCGCGATACCGTCGCGGATCGCCAGGATGGAGAAGATCGCCTCCGCCGCGCCGGCCGCACCCAGCATATGGCCGATGGACGACTTCGTCGAAGACATGGAAATCTTCGAGGCGGCATTGCCGACCAGCCGCTCCACCGCGCCAAGTTCGATCGTATCGGCCATGGTCGAGGTGCCGTGGGCATTGATATAGTCGATGTCTGCCGGCGTCAGGCGCGCGTTCTTGAGCGCCGCCGCCATGCAGCGATAGGCGCCGTCGCCGTCCTCGGCCGGCGCCGTGATATGGTAGGCGTCGCCGCTCATCCCGTAGCCGACCACCTCGGCATGGATATGCGCGCCCCGCGCCTTCGCATGTTCGAGTTCCTCCAGCACCAGAACGCCCGCACCTTCCCCGATGACGAAGCCGTCACGGTCGCGATCGTAGGGCCGCGAGGCCTTTTCAGGCGTATCGTTGTGGTGGGTCGACAGCGCCTTGCATGCCGAGAAGCCGGCAAGCGCCAGCCGCCCGATCGGAGCTTCCGCCCCGCCGGCAACCATGATCTCGGCATCACCGAACATTATCATCCTGGCGGCGTCGCCGATGGCATGCGCGCCCGTGGAGCAGGCCGTCACCACCGCATGATTCGGACCCTTCAGCTGGTGCCGGATCGAAACCTGCCCCGAAACGAGGTTGATGATGTTGCCGGGGATAAAGAACGGGCTGATGCGGCGCGGCCCGCGCTCCTGGAGAATCAGCGAGTTCTCCGCGATCCCTTCGATGCCGCCGATGCCCGACCCGATGGTGACGCCGGTATAAGCCTGTTCTTCCGCTGTCTTCGGATGCCAGCCGGCATCGTCCAGCGCCAGATCCGCGGCCGCTATGCCATAGGCGATGAATTCGGCGATCTTCCGCTGTTCCTTGGCTTCAAGGAAGCGATCGGGATTGTAGGTCCCGTTCTCCCCGTCGCCGTGCGGAACCATGCTCGCGATCTTGCAGGGCATGTCCTCCACGTCGAAGGCGTCGATGCGGCGCGCGCCGCTCTTGCCGTCGAGCAGAGCCTTCCAGCTATGCTCGACGCCCACGCCCAAGGGGGAAACAAGGCCCATGCCGGTAACGACGACACGCCTCATTCAAGGTTCTCCCTCGTTCGGCATCACGCACCGCCCGCCTTTTGCCGGGCGGCGGGAATATCAGGATGAAGCCTTGTCGATATACTTGACGGCATCGCCGACGGTGAGGATCGTCTCGGCGGCGTCATCGGGAATCTCGACGCCGAACTCCTCTTCGAACGCCATGACGAGTTCGACCGTATCGAGGCTGTCCGCGCCCAAATCGTCGATGAAGCTCGCCTGCTCCGTAACCTTGTCCGCGTCAACACCGAGGTGCTCGACGACGATTTTCTTGACGCGTTCTGCGGTATCGCTCATTTGGGAACCCTCGAATCCATGTTTCCGTGTCTTCGTTAGCGGCAGGCCAGCCGCTAATCAAGCCGAAAAGACTTCGGGGCGGACTGGCGTCCGTTTTCCCCCTTCGGTGTCGGTAATGGGGCCGATAGCATGAAGGTTGGCCGGGTAAAAGGCCCAAGCGGCGGATAATTGCCTGAGAGACCTCTCAGATCATCGCCATGCCGCCGTTTACGTGGATTGTCTGCCCGGTGACGTAGGCCGCCTCCGTGGAAGCGAGGAATATTGCGGCGGCGGCGATCTCGTCGCCCTTGCCCATGCGCCGCATGGGGATGGCACCCATGATCGCTTCCTTCTGCTTGTCGTTCAGCTTGTCGGTCATGGCCGATTCGATGAAACCGGGCGCGATGCAGTTGACCGTGATGCCGCGGCTGGCGATCTCGTTGGCGAGCGCCTTGGAGAAGCCGATCATGCCGGCTTTCGAGGCGACATAGTTCGTCTGCCCCGGATTGCCGGTGACACCGACGACCGAACTGATGTTGATGATCCGGCCGAAGCGCCGCCGCATCATCGGGTGCGTCAGTTCGCGGGTGAGTCGCGCCATCGAATTGAGGTTCACCTCGATCACCGCGTCCCAATCTTCGTCCGACATGCGCACGAAGAGCCCGTCGCGGGTGATGCCGGCATTGTTGACCAGGATGTCGACGCCGCCGAGAACTTCTTCCGCCTTTTGCCCCAGGGCCTTCACCGCATCGCGGTCAGAGAGGTTCGCGGCGAAGACATGCGCACGATCGCCGAGTTCGCCGGCGAGGGCTTGCAGCTTCTCCACGCGCGTGCCGTGCAGGCCGATCGTCGCGCCCTGGGCATGGAGCGCACGGGCGATCGCCTCGCCGATGCCGCCGGAAGCGCCGGTTACGAGGGCTTTTTTGCCGGTCAGGTCGAACATGAATCGTTCCTTTTCAGGATTGTGCGGGAATCCGCACTGCAATCGTTCAATTCAGGCCAGCGCCGAAAGCGCCGTCTCCACATCCGTCGGTGTATTGACCGGTACCGTGGCGATATCGCGGTTGATGCGACGCGCCAGCCCGGAAAGCACCTTGCCCGAGCCGATCTCGTAAAGCGTGCCGACACCGTTTGCACCGAACCATTCCACCGTCTCGCGCCAGCGCACACGGCCCGTCACCTGTTCGACCAGCCGCGCGGCGATTTCCTTCGGATCGGTCGACGGCGCGACCGCGACATTGCTTACCACCGGCACGACGGGTGCCTTGATCACTGCTTCGGCGAGTGCCGCACGCATGCGCTCCGCCGCCGGTGCCATCAGCGCCGAATGGAAGGGCGCCGAAACCGGCAGCATGATCGCCCGCTTGGCGCCGCGCTCGGTGCAGAGACGGGCAGCGTCTTCCACCCCCGCTTTCGTCCCGGAGATGACGATCTGGCCGCCGCCATTGTCGTTTGCGATCTGGCAGGCCGACCTAGCTGATGCCTCGCGGCACGCCGCCTCCACCGCATCCTGGTCGAGGCCGAGGATCGCGGCCATCGCCCCTTCCCCGGCCGGCACGGCCTCCTGCATGGCGTCGCCACGGATGCGCAGCAGGCGCGCCGTGTCGGAAAGCGTGAAGGCGCCGGCCGCGCACAGCGCGGAATATTCGCCGAGCGAGTGGCCCGCCACATAGGCGACCTTGCCGGTGAACGAAAAGCCCCGCGCTTCCATCGCCCGGATCGCGGCGATCGAAACCGCCATCAGCGCCGGTTGCTGGTTGGAGGTCAGCGTGAGGACATCGTCCGGCCCCTCCCACATGATCGCGGACAGCTTCTGGCCGAGCGCCTCATCGACCTCCTCGAACACGGCCCGCGCCTCGGGAAAGGCTTCGGCCAGTTCCCGGCCCATGCCGACCGACTGGCTCCCCTGCCCGGGGAATGTGAACGCTGTGGCCATCTTCGCCGCTCCAGGCTTGCTGATAACGGCCGAGCGTGTGACGCAGGAACTGCCGTCAAGTCAAGGGCGCCCGGTTTGTCAGCCTGCGCCCTTCACCCTCCGGGCTTCATCCCCGGCCGAAAAAATCAGTCTTGCCAAGCGGCACGCCGTTGTGGCGCAAAATGGCGTAGGCGGTGGTGACGTGGAAATAGAAATTCGGCATGGCGAAGTGGAACAGATACTGCATGCCGGGGAAATCCATGTCGCGACCGCCGAGTTTCAGCGTGACTTTCCTGTCTTCCGAGCCATCGATATCGGCGGGCGAGAACGTCGCCAGATATCCCTGCACCTTCTCGATACGCGCCTGAAGCTCGGTGAAGCTCGTCTCCTTGTCTTCCAGCTTGAGCGGGTCGCGGCCGGAAAGCCGCGCCGGCGCGCCCTTGGCGTGGTCGGTCGCGATCTGCACCTGCGCCGTCAGCGTGTACATGTCGGGCGCGAGGCGGTCGTTGAGGAAGACGGCCGGCTCGATCTTGCGCTGCGCCGCATTGGCTTCGCCCTTGGCGAGCACATGCGAAAGGTTCTTGAGCATGGAGGAGAACACCGGCACGGAAGCCGAATACATGGAGATTGGCATAAGCGATTTTCCTTGGGACAGGCGACCGGATGGCGCCAAGCGAAGGACAATACCCCGGCCCGAAAACAAGACAAGCATAACAACGCAGGCGCCCTGCCTCTGCCGCAATCGCCGGGAAGGATCGGCCGATCAGCGGAGGATTCGCATGGCCCGCTCCCGATTGTTCGCACTCGCCCTTGCCGGCGCGCTGCTGCCGGCCGCTGCCCACGCCGAGCCGGCCTACCAGGACGACCGCTCGACGCCCGAAGCGCTGGTAGCGTCGCTCTATAACGCCATCAACCGGCACGAATTCGCGCGCGCCTACAGCTATTTCTCAAAACCACCGGCGAAGGATATCGATGCCTACGCCAAGGGCTTTGCCGACACGGCCGAGGTCAAGGTGCTGACGGGCACGGCCGGCAGCGAGGGTGCCGCCGGCAGCACTTATTACAACCTCCCCGTCGCCATCGAAGCCGTCGATGCCAAGGGCGGCTCCAAACTCTATGCCGGATGCTATACGCTCAGGCTCGCCGATCCTCAGATCCAGGCGGACAAATACGACCCGCTCCATATCGAAAAGGGCAGCCTGAAGCCGGTAAAGGGCAGCCTTGAAGAGGCGCTGCCTACCGAATGCGGCGACGGACCGCTTCCGCCGGCAAAGGATGCCCTGCTCGAAAAGGCGAAGAGCCTCTTTATGGCGGATTATGCTGGCACCTGCGACGCCTCCGCGATGGGTCCGGAGGCCGCCGAGCCGCAATCGTGGGATATCCGTTTCTCGCTCGCCTCGGACAAGGAGGGTGACCCGAAGCGCAAGGCACGGCTCTTCCAGTTCGCCTGCGCCAGCGCCGCCTACAACCAGTCAAACGCCTATTATCTCGTCAATGGCGAGGGTGAATTGCGCAATCTCCAGTTCGCCGCGCCGGAACTCGCGATCCGCTACGAGAACGACGATTCGAACGGCAAGGTCGAAAGCATGCAGATCGTCGGCTACACCGCCGAAGACAAGCTCATGAACTCGTCCTACGACCCCGAAACGCAGACGATCTCGTCCACGAACAAATGGCGCGGCGCAGGCGACGCGGGATCGAGCGGCGCATGGATGTTCCGCAACGGCACCTTCACGCTGGTCAAATACGACGTGGACGCGTCCTACGACGGCGAAGTCGATCCGCAGCCTGTGATCGACTACCAGACGGGGCCTTAAGATCGGAAACCCCGCCAACCATTTGGCGTTATTTCTTCAATGAAAGCATCCAGTTGAGAACCTGCCGCCAATCGGCCATGCGGATCGGCGTGCCATGCGTGCCGGTCTCGAAGCGGGCGAAGCGCGTCGGGTAGCCGGGCGCACGCTTCCTGATCTCCTCGAAAAAAGCCTCCTGCCGTCCGACCGGAAAAACCTTGTCGTGGCTACCCTGCGCGAAGAAGACCGGCACTTTCCGCTTGAAGGCTGGGCTTTTGAAGAAATCCTCGTCCCACATGGAGCCGAGGAGCAGCAGCCCGGAGAGTTTCGGCGCGATCTTGCCGTTTTCCGCCAGCTTCCAGCAGATATGCCCGCCCATCGAGCCGCAGGCGACGAAGAGTGCGGCGTTTGGAGAGCCTTCGAGATAATGCTCGATGATCGCCGCCACCTCGCCCGCGCCCTTGTCGCCGAAATCGGAAAAATCCGGCGACAGATAAAGCCCGCCATTGTCGGCCATCAGATTCTTGATGCGGTTGAAATTGCCGCCGAAGGTGAAGTCGTCCACGCCCTGACTGCGGCTGCCGCCCTGCCCGTGGAGATAGACGGTGATGGCGCCCGCGCCCTTCTGCGCACCAACCGCATAAGTGCGCAATGTGCCCAGCGGCGTGTCGAGCGCCATATCCTGCTGCACACGCCGCACGCGAAGCGAGACATACTGGTCGTCGACCCGGCGCTCGGCGATAGCGTCGCGCTGGTTGATGTCGCGGTATTCGCGGTAGTCGAAGACACGATAGTCGCCATTATCCCGGCTCGAAAGCTCCGCCGGATAGGCGAAGAGATCGTCCTTGTAGGGCGCGAGTTGAAGCGTGGCAGCATGGGCGCCGGACAGGGCAACGAAAAACAAAGCAAGCGCGGTGCCTAAAAAACCCCCTCTCCGATTTGCTTCGCAAACCACCTCTCCCCCGCATAGCGGGGGCGAGGACAGGAGCCAGACTCGCCGCCGGTCCTCTCCCCTCACGAAGTGGGGGAGAGGTGGTTTGCGAAGCAAATCGGAGAGGGGGTATCGGGCCGCATCCAGAATATCTGAACACCGTCTCAACCACACGCCGTAATAACCAGGCAATCTCCTCACCCCGCCACAACCCCGCCAGCGAGCGCAAGCGCGTCGGGCGTGTCGACGTCGATGCTGGCGCCCTCCCCGATCTCGACATCGACGACCTCAACCCCTCCGGCCTCGACCAGGTGCCGCGCGCCGACATCGCCCTCGAGCAATTCGACCGCCGGAAAGACGGAGCGCGGCAGGATCACGGGGTTGCCGCGCTTGCCGGCATGGGTTGCGCGTACGATGGCATGCCCGGAGGCGCGCGCGAAGGCGGTGATAAGTGCATCGAAATCCGCCGAACCGACGCCCGGCATGTCGCCCAGCACGACCATGGCGCCATCGGCATCGGCCGGCAGCGCGCGGATGCCGGCCTTGAGCGACCCGGCGAGGCCGGAGGCATAGTCCGGATTATCGGCGAAGCGGACATTTGTTCCGACAAGCGCCTCGCGCACGCGCTCGGCCTGATGCCCGGTAACGACCACGACGCCGTCGGCGCGGCTTTTAAGCACACGCTCCGTAACGAGGCGGACCAGCTTCTTGCCGCCGAAGCCGGCGAGCAGCTTGTTCGGTCCGCCCATCCGGCTGGAACGGCCGGCCGCCAGCACGATAGCGTGGACCCTGGCGCGCCTGGCCGGTTCCGCCGGTTCGCGCGGTTGCGGCCGCGTCGGAATCTCCATCAACAGCCCACCCACGCCCATGCCGGCAATGTCGTCCTCCGTCACCGGCACACCGGCGATGAGGCGGTCGAGCACCCAGTCGAAGCCGTTCTCCTTGGGGCTGCGCGCGCAGCCCGGCGCGCCGAGCACCGGCCGACCGCCCCGCTCGCCCAGGACCAGTAGATTGCCCGGATCCACCGGCATGCCCGCGCGAAACACCGTGCCGCCCGATTCGCGAATGGCGGCGGGGATCACGTCCTCGGGATCGCACACGGCCGAAGCGCCGAACACCAGCACCATGTCGTTGTCGCGCGAAAGCTCCGCGATCGCCTGCGCCACAGCGCCGGATTCGTGCGACGTCCGCCGCTCTTCCGATACGCGGCTGCCGGAGCGAGCCAGCCGCGCTTCGGTGACGCGCCGTGTCTTGTCGAGCACGCTCTGCTTGACGCTCGGCAACACGGTCTGCACCACCCCTACCGACCATGGTCGGTAGGGGTGCACTTCGAAAACTGTATTGTCGGCGGTAATCGAGATAATCCAGTCGACCACGGCCTCCGGTACCGCGAAGGGTATGATCTTCACCGTCGCCACCATCTGGCCGGCGACAACCGACGCGAAAGCGGCCACTGTCGCAACGGTCACGGCCGGATCGACATGGTTGATGGAATCGATCAGTTCCTTGTCCACCGTGAACACGCCGGCTGTTTTGGCGTGAAGATTGACGCGGCCCGTCGCGGCAGGCTTCACCTCGATACCGGAATGCTTGAGCGCGCCGGCGATGCGCGCCGCCGCCTCGTTCTCGTCCACATCGTCGGAAGCAAGCGACGCCGCGACCACCTCGCGTACGCCGGCGGCCGCCAATTCCTTTACGTCTTGCGCCGTCAGCCGATGCGCCTTACGCAGGCGCTTCTCGCCCGCGACAGTCGAGTGCGCGAGGATCGCGCCTTCCGCATCCTCGACCGCAATGGGGCCGAACCTCACGCCGCTTTCTCCGCCGTCTCGACCGCCATCCCGCGCGAACGGAATGAAGCGATGATTTCGGCGAGCACCGCGACCGCGATCTCCGCCGGGCTCGCGGCGCCGATATCGAGGCCGATCGGCGAGTGGATGCGCCCGATCTCTTCAGCCGTCACGCCCATCGCCGTCAGCCGCTCGACACGTTTGGCGTGCGTCTTGCGGCTGCCGAGTGCACCGACATAGAAGCAGCCCGTCTTCAGCGCCGATTTCAGAGCGAAATCGTCGATCTTCGGGTCGTGCGTCAGCGCCGCGACGCCGGTATAGGCATCAAAGGGCCGCCTTTTCAGCACGTCCTCGGGCCATTCGGCGAAAAGCGGCACGTCGGGAAAGCGCGCCTGCGTGGCGAAGGCCGTGCGCGGGTCGATGATCTCGATATCGAAGCCGGCGAGGTTTGCCATCGGCGCCAGCGCCTGGCTGATATGGACCGCGCCGATCGCCACCAGCCTCGGCGGCGGCAGATGCGCGTTGAGGAAGAAATTCCGGCCTTCCACCTCGACCGTACCGGATTTACCCGACCGGAACGCCTTTTCGAGCGCCACGCCGAGTTCGCCAGAGACGGCATCGCCCTCGCGCACCAGCCGGTCGCGGCCGTCGCCAAGGTCGGTAACGAGGATTGCCGCGCGCCGGGCATTGCGCTCGACGTTCAGTTTCTTGAGCAGGTTCGGGTCCATCAGAACGCCTCCATATTGCCGGTGCGGCACCCTTTCGCACCCCCCTCTGTCCGGCAGGACAGAGGGGGGTGAAACCGATCAACGAAGGTCTCCCGCTCAGCCCAGCCGCTCGACATAGACCTTGATGCGGCCGCCGCAGGATAGGCCCGCTCGCCACGCCGTCTCGTCGGCGACGCCGAATTCGAGCATGCGCGGCTTGCCGGTTTCCAGCACGTCGAGCGCCTCGGTCACCACTTCGCCCTCGACGCAGCCGCCAGACACCGAGCCCTGGAAATTGCCGTCGCGGTCGATGACAAGATGGCTGCCGACCGGGCGCGGGGCCGATCCCCAGGTCTCGACGACGGTCGCGACCGCCACGTCCCGGCCGTCCTTCATCCAGTTTTCGGCGATCGACAGCGGGTCCTGCCCGCTTTCAAGCATTGTCGCGTTTTCCATGGCGGATCTCCGTTTCTTCAGGCGGCCTTCGCCAGCCAGGATCGCGGGTCGGCGGCATGGCGGTTGTCGGCCGAAAGCGAGGCGCAAAGGTCGGATAGTGCATTCAAGGTATGCACGGCGCGGAATTCGTCAACATGCGGCAGCATCGCGCGCACGCCCCGCGCCTTGGCTTCGAACCCTTCGAAGCGCAGCAGCGGATTGAGCCAGACGAGCCGCCGGCAGGATTTGTGCAGCCGCTCCATCTCGGTCGAAAGGCCCGCCACGTCATCGCGCTCCAGCCCGTCGGTGATGAGCAGCACCGTTGCCCCCTGCCCGAGCACGCGGCGCGACCACAGCCGGTTGAACTCGGCCAACGTATCGCCGATGCGGGTCCCGCCCGACCAGTCCATCACCGCCTTGGAGCAGTCGGCCAGCGCCTCGTCGGGGTCACGATGGCGCATCTGGCGGGAGATGTTGGTCAGCCGCGTGCCGAAGACGAAGGTATGCACGCGCCGCCGCTTCTCCGTCAGCGCATGCAGGAAATGCAGGAAGATGCGGGTGTACTGGCTCATGGAGCCGGAAATGTCGGCCAGCACGACCAGCGGCGGATGGATTTCGCGCGGCGAGCGGAATTTGGGCAGGATCAGGTCCCCACCCGTCCTCAGCGCCGAGCGCATCATCGCGCGCTGATCGACGCGGCGGCCGCGCGGGTCCGCCTTGAAGCGGCGGGTCCGGACGAAATCGTGCGGAAGCACCAGTCTTGCGATGGCCTGCCGCGCCTCGGCAAGCTCGGCCGCGCTCATCTGGGCGAAATCCTTCCCGCGCAGGACCTCGTTGCCGGACACCGTGAAGCGCGCATCGACCTCGATCTCGGGGATTTCTTCGCGCCCCTTGCCCTTGTGCCCCTCGAACAGCGCCTCGCTGACGCGCTGCTCGGCGGCGCGCGGCTTCTCCTTCTCCCGACGGTCGGGCGCGACCGGCGAGAACATGGCCAGCATCTTCTCGATCAGTTCGCGCGATTTCCAAAACAGCCGGAATGCCTCGTCGAAGACGGCATGGTCTTCGTGGCGGGTGACGAGCACGGAATGCAGCGTCCAGTAGAAATCGTCGCGATTGCCGATACCGGCGGCCAGAACCGCATCGATCGCGTCGACCACGGCGGCGGGACCGACGCGCATGCCGGCCTTCCTGAGCGTTCGCGAGAAATAGATGATATTGTCGGCCAGCCGGCCGTCGGGTTTGGCGGAAGAGATATTCATCGCGCCACTATTCCGCCGCGGTCGAAAGTTCCGCCTTCACTTCCTTCAGGATGCGGCGGCCCTCGCCCTGTTCGATCTTCGCGATATCGTCCTGGTATTTCAAAAGCACACCGATCGTGTCCGAAACTGTCTCGGGATCGAGCGCGACCTTGTCGAGTTCGGTGAGCGCGCTCGCCCAGTCGATCGTCTCGGCGACGCCGGGCACCTTGAACAGTTCGATCTCGCGCAGTTTCTGGATGAAGCGCACGAGTTCGGCGGAAAGCCTGCGGTTGGCGTTCGGCACCTTGCGCCGGACGATCTCGAGTTCGCGCTCGGCTTCGGGATAGTCGAGCCAGTGATAAAGGCAGCGCCGCTTCAGCGCGTCATGGATCTCGCGCGTGCGGTTGGTGGTGATGATGACGATCGGCGGCTCCTTGGCCTTGATCGTTCCAAGCTCGGGCACCGTCACCTGGTAGTCCGAGAGGATTTCCAGCAAAAAGGCCTCGAAGGCCTCGTCGGTGCGGTCGAGTTCGTCGATGAGGAATACGGGCGCCGAGCCAACTTCTCCGGTCAACGCGTCGAGCACCGGGCGCCGGATCAGGTAGCGCTCGGAAAAGACGTTCTTTTCCATCGCGGAACGATCGACCGAGCCTCCCGCCTCCTCCATGCGGATTTCGATCATCTGCGCGGCGTAGTTCCACTCATAGACGGCGGAGGAGACGTCGAGCCCCTCATAGCATTGCAGGCGGATGAGCCGTCGGCCGAGGGCCGAAGCGAGCACCTTGGCGATCTCCGTCTTGCCGACGCCGGCCTCGCCCTCGAGGAACAGCGGCCGCTTCATTTTCAGCGCAAGGAAAAGCACCGTCGCCAGCGCCCGGTCGGCGACATAGTCGGCGCCTTCGAGAAGCGACAGCGTCTCCTCGATGGATTGAGGAGCGGCGCGCGGTTTCGGATCAGGCATCGAAAACTCCAAGCGGAAATACGGTCAAAGACCGTGATAGCCGCGATCGTGATAGATGAGCGGCCGGACCTTATTCCCGACGCGCAGCCCTGTCACCTTGCCAAAAAGCACACGATGGGTGGCCATGTCCTTCGCTTCGACGATCCGGCAGTCGAAGACGGACAAGGCGTCGACAAGGGTCGGCGAACCGGTCGAAAGCGTGTCCCACTCGGCGCGGGCGAATCGCTCCTCCTGCGAAAGACCGCCCAGCCCCGAGAATGCATTCGCCAGGCCCTCGTGATGGTAGCCGAGCGTGTTGAGCGCGAAGACACCGTTCTTCGCAAAAATATCATTGGCCGGGTTGGTCCGCATCAGGCAGACGAGAACGGTCGGCGGGTCGTCCGAGACCGAGCAGGCCGCGATAATTGTCGTGCCGCGCCGGCCGGCCGGCCCGTCGGTCGTCACCACATGCACATGGCCGGCGAAATTCGCCATCGCGTCGCGATAGAGCCGCGGCTGGATCTCGTTCTTCTTCAGCAAGGCGTTTCCCCGCGTTCGGTTCCCCGCAATATAAGGATTGGGCAAAACGCCACAAGCGTCCTTGCCATCGCTGGCTCCGAACCGCGTGAAGCCCCAATATTCTCGAGGGTTGAGAAGCAAAAGCTCAATCGATCGAATTCTCGAAAACGGAACAAACCGTATCTCACTACCGCCTAATGATGAGCCTGTTAACCATGACACCGCTGTATAGTTGTAGTATTTTGACTTCGGGCGCCTGAGATCCTTGTTGGGCTTGGAGAACAGGGACCGGTGATGTCCGGCGATACGGAAGCCAAGCGCACGGCGCAGACCATGGTCGTCGTTGCGGATTACGCGCTCATGCGCACAAGCATCGTCAAATTCCTGAAATACGAATTTGCCGATTGGGACTTCGTCGACATGGCCTCCACGGACCACCTCGGGCAGGCCCGCAGCAGGAATGTCTGCCTGGTTGCGCTCAGCGTTGCGGGCCGGAATGTGGAAAGCGCCAGTGTGCGGGAGGATCTGGCCGCAGTCGGCCGCGAATTCCCGAAGGCCGCGATCGCACTACTGTCCGACACCGACGACGTGCTGGCCGAATCGCAGGCATTGGAAATGGGCGTGCGCGGATATTTCACCAATTCGCTTCCCATCGAGGTCGCTCTGGCGGGCATCCGCCTGGTCCTGGCCGGGGGCGTGTTCTGCCCGCATCCGTTGGCGACTTTGAGATACAGCACCGGGAACGGCTCGGAAAACGGATCGACCGGCGGGTTCTCGTCGCGGAACGGGTTGCGGGGCAACGGGCCGATCAAGATGGGCACCTCGGTGCGCCACGACGGCCTTGCCGGGTTCACGCCGCGCGAGACCGACGTGGTCGCCGAATTGCGACTGGGCCATTCCAACAAGGCCATTGCAGAAAACCTCAACATGTCCGGCAATACGGTCAAGATGCATCTCCAGCACATCATGCGCAAACTGCATGTCCAGAACCGCACCGAGGTCGTCGTGCTGCTGGGGCCGAAGGATCCCGGCTGGTGCGACACGCCCATGCCTTCATGGCAAGGGACACCACCGCCGTTCCGGCCCGTCGCCATGAGGGTGAGAGCGTAGTCAGGCCGCTGAAGCCGCGAGGGAACCGGCAGCCGTTCAGTTTTCGCGGAAAGCGCGATTGAAGCTGTCGAGCAGAGGCCGGAGCATGTACAGGGCGACGCTGCTCTGGCCGGTTTCGATAAGCGCTTGCGCGGGCATGCCCGGAACCATCTCGACTTCGCGGGTCCTCGTGACCCGCTCGTCGGTGACCTGGATCGTCGCCGCGTAGTAGGGCTGGCCGGTCTGCTTGTCGACGAGCCGGTCCGCCGAGACGTAGCCGACCTGGCCCGTAAGCAGGGGAACGCGTCGCTGGTTGTAGGGCAGGAGATGGACCTGCGCCCTTAGTCCGGGATGGACGAGGTTTATGTCCTCCGGCCGAACACGGGCCGAAACGATGAGGCGGTCGTCGGCGGGCACCAGATCGAGCAAAGGCTCGCCGGCGCCGACCACGCCGCCGGTCGTGTGGATGCGAAGATCCACCACCACCCCGGCCTCGGGCGCCTTGACGTCGGTGCGCGCAAGCTGGTCGTCGATCGATTCCAGGCGGTCGCTCAATTGCATGATCTGGCTTTCCGTGTCGCGCAGGCTCTGCGCGATCTCGTTTTGCCGGTCGCTTTCGATCTTCACCAGATTGGCCTGCGCCTCGTTTATCACCTGGTAGGCGCGCGCAATTTGCGCGGCGGTCTCGCCGAGCTGGCCTTCGAGGTCGGCCTTCTGCTGGCCGAGATTGAGCAGGTTCGTCTTGCGCTCCAACCCCTTTTTGACCAAAGGCCCGAAGACATCGAGCTGCTGCCGGACGATCTCGGCCCGTGCCGTCAGCGCACCTTGTTGCGCGGTCAGGCCGGCGATCTCCTGTTGCACCTGCTTCATCTTCTCGTGCGTGATCGCGATCTCCGACAGCATGACCTGGCGGCGCGCTTCGAAGATCTTCTGTTGGCCGGCAAGGATCGCGCCAAGCGAGACGTCCTTCCGTGCCAGGATCAGCAGCGCCGGTGGAAAGTCGATCCGATCGCCGTTCTGCTGCTCGGTCACGAGCCGCGCCCGGCTGGCCTCGGCGTCCCAGAGCTGGCCCCTTATGCTGTCGAATTCGGCACGCGGTTTGATGTCGTCCAGCTTGATCAGCACCTGGCCCGCTGAAACCTGCTCGCCATTCTTCACGAGGATATCGCGCACGATTCCGCCCTCAAGGTGCTGGATCGTCTTACGGCTCGATTCCGGCTCCACGACGCCGGAGGCGACCGCCGCGCTCCTGAGCGGGGCAAAGACCGACCAGCTGCCCAAACCCAGCAGGAAGACGCCGATCAGTATATTGCCGGTCAGCGCCACCCCGCGCAGGCGAGGCTTGTCGGGGCCACTCGCCGGGGATGCGTAGGGCAAGCCGGGTTGCGCGGAAGGCACCAAAGGTCCCCCTGCCCGTTCCGCCCCGACCGGCGGGCGGCGGCGGCTCGTCGCAAGGGCACCCGACACCTTGACCGGGAGCGCCGCCATGAAGATCCCGATCTCGTCCAGCTTCTGGAAACACACCGATTTCGGGCTGGACCAGTCTAAAATCATGGCTGCCGCCATTTTCACGACTTCGGAGCGCGGGACAAACGGCGTGCCCATATCCATTCATCCCGCACCGTTCGCCACCCGTGCGGGTGGCTGGAGATAGCTTTCGAAAATCTGTTCGCTGTCTCCGAAGGCCACGATGGTGCTGTTGCGCAGGATCGCGATCTTGTTGGTCACGGGCAGGACACCCATGCGATGGGTTATGATCACCGTCGTTATGCGCTTGCATTTCATGCGCTCGATCGCCTCGAACAGCATGCGTTCGCCTTCATAGTCGAGGCTCGAGTTCGGATCGTCCAGCACCACCAGGGCCGGGTTTCCATAGGCCGCCCTGGCCAGCCCGAGTTGCTGGCGCTGGGCGCGCAGCAGTGCGCTTCCGCCTTCGCCGATGTCCGTCTCGTAGCCCTGCGGCAGCCGCATGATGGTTTCGTGCAGCCCGACCAGTTTTGCCGCCTCCACCACCTTGCCCGGGTCGGCGCCGTCGAGCCTGCCGATAACGTCCTTGATCGCGCCGCCGAACAGCTCGATCTCCTGCGGCAGATAGCCGATCCGGCGCATGCCGCCGGTTCGGCGCAGCGCGGAAATCTCCACCCCGCCGAGCAGGGCGCGCCCGGATGTCGGGCGCGAGACCCCCGCGATGATGCGCCCGAGCGTCGACTTGCCCGCGCCCGAAGGACCGATCAGCGCCAGGCAGTCGCCCGCGCGCAGCTGCAGGGATACGTTACGTAATATGGGCCGCTGGGAAATGGGTGCGGCGAAGCCGACATTGTCGAGCAGGAGATGGCCACCAGGCTCCGGAATCAGCAGACTAGCGTCGTAATCTCCCGAGGAAAACGCGGCAAGCAGCCGGTCGAGGCGGTGGAAGGCCTTGCGCGCCAGCGAAAAGCTGCGCCACGCGCCGATGGCGCCCTCGACCGGCGCCAGGCCGCGGCCGAGCAGAAGGCTGGCGACGAAGATGATGCCGGGATTGCTGTTGTCCTGGAGGATCAGCCACGTCGCCGCGCCCATCATGAGGATCTGGGCCAGCATGCGGTTGGATTTCGACAGCGCCAGTATGATCTCGTTGCGATGAATAGCCGTATCCTGGGCGATCCGCCCGCTTTCGGCATCCCGTACGATCATGTCCGCCGCCCTGTCCTGCATGCCCATCGCCCGGATCACGCCGAGATATTTGAGGGTCGTGGAAAAGCGCGAAAAGCTTCGGCTCTGGGCAAGACTTGCCTGTTGGAGCGGCTCGCGGGTGAACAGTTCGGAGAGGATCGCAAACAGGAGAAGCAGACAGGCGCTGGCCGCACCGATGGCGCCGAGCAGCGGATGGACCATGAAAAGCAGAAGCAGGAACACCGGAGCCCACGGAAGATCGAACAGTATCGCGCTGGAAGGCGAATCGAGAAACTGCCGCAGCGCCGAAAGGTCCCTGTAGCAGTCGGCCGCCACGACGCTGTCGGCGCGGGCGGCATATTCCAGGGACCCCGCCAGCACCTTCGGCCGCAGTCGCTGTTCGAGCCAGCTGCCGATGCGTGAAAGGGCGGCACGGCGCACGATGTCCAGCACCGATCCCACAACCACGGCGATCGCGATGATGAGGGTCAGCATCACCAGCGTATCCGCGCTTCGGCTGGACAGGACCCGGTCGTAAATCTGGAGAAGGTAGATGGAGGGCGCGAGCAGGAAAAGATTGTAGCCGCAGCTATAGAGGAAGACGAGGCCGAATGCCCCGGCGCAGGCTCGTAGCGCCGCCGCCAGCACCGTCGCTCCGTAACCGGGCTGCCTGTGCGCCATCGCGAAATCTCCCCAGAGAGGCTTTCGGCTCGGACCAGTGAAAAGGGATGATCGAAAAATTCCTCCGGACGAACGGGGCCGGCAGCGCCGGCCGCAGGCCCCGCAATGAAGTCACACCGGCAGATGGCTGAGATCGACGTCCACGAAGGAGTGGTCGATCGTGCTCGTGATATCGGTCGTGGTGGTCGTAGGATCCGAATGCACGAGGGCTGTCGAGACGTCGCCGCCCCGGGCCATGTTGCCATTGCCGCCATTGCCGCCGACGCCGGCGAGGATGTTGGCATGCTGGTCGGCCAGGAGTTCGGTGTTCTGGGTGGCACTGGTATCGGCATGCACCGCCGCTACGTCGCCCCCGCTCATCGAACCGAGGCTGCCATTGGAATTGGCACTGCCACCGGCTCCGCCGGAGCCGTTATTGGTGATACTGGACAGGAAGCCGTCACCAGTTCCGGCTGCTCCGCCGTGTCCGCCGGTTCCCGCGCCCCAGTCGGCCGTCTGCCACAGATGATCGCCATTGTGCAGATCGACGTCAGCACCCGTCACGGTCTGCGTATTGGCGATATAGGCCTCCGGGTTATAGTTGATCGCCCCGTCATTGTAGCCATCGCCGCCATTGCCGGCATTGGCGTTTCCGGCGTGAACGTCGCTGAGATTTATGGTGTCGGACATTGTTGGGATTGCCATCGTTAAGTCCTCCGCTTCAATCTGGGCCCCGCAGTTGCGCGAAAGATATCCGGCGCTAAGGCCGGGGGTGGGGAGCCAGGATCAAACAGTGCGCGCGATGCCCCGTCGAGACTAGATAGAAATTCTAGCGTATCCTTTTGGGTGGCGTGTATCCGCTAGGAAAGCAGGCCGGCGCTCCGCGATCCTTCAGTCCTGCGCTGAACTTGGAACACGGACCCTTACGCAACAACCCCCGCGGCTGCATGACATGCAGGCCACGGCCGGAGAACCATATTCCCTGAGCACCGGCCGAAAAGAGGGCCGGCTCCCTGACTGATCCAATACTCGATCAAAGTTCCGGATCGCGCGTCGTGCCCCTCGGGGCCCTATGCATGCAGCAATCCAAAGACGTCGTCCACGAGGGTTCCGTGGGTAGCGCCGGCAGTATCGTGCTCGCCGCCCAGCCCGCCGATGCCGGCAACCTGAAGCGCATGCTGGTCCGCCAACACGTGGTCGATCTGCTGGGCATCGGCGGTTCCGCCGGCCGGAATGGCCATGTTGACCGGCTCGTAATAGCCGACATTCACATCCACCACGCTGCCGTTGGATATTCCCGTTCCGCCGCCTCCGCCCACGGACCCGCCGGTGAATATCGTGTCGGACGCCATGTTGAAGCCGCCGCCGCTACCGCCGACGCCGGCAATCTGCGTGGCGCCCTGGTCGAAGACGACATTGTTGGTCTGATGAGCCTCCGCATCGCCGCCGGCCGCGCCGATTGCGATGTTGATCGGTGAAAATATGGCGACATTCACATCCACCATGCTGCCGACGAAGACGCCGTCGCCGCCATGGCCGGCATAATTGTCGCCGGTGAAGATATTCGTCGCCCCACCCGAATAACCCGGACCGCCGCCCGCCAAATTGCCGCTGCCACCATTGCCGCCAATGCCCGCGACCTGGGTTGCACCTTGCAGCAGGACCGCGTCATTGGTCTGGTCGGCGACCGCCGCCGAATGCGGCCCCGCGGCGACGGCCGTATTGACGGGCGCGAACGTGGCCACGTCGGCACTTACCAGGCCACCGACGAAGACACCCGCCCCGCCGCTACCGGCATGATTGACACCGCCCGCTCCTCCGAGCGCCAGATTACCGTCGCCCCCATCGCCACCGAGACCGGCCATCTCGGCCGCATGCTGGTTGACGAGCGCGCCGTTGGTCTGGTCGGCAGTCGCGGTCGCATAAGGTCCTGCGATGGCCGTGTTGGAGGGAACGAACACGGCGGTGGGCTGGCTGCTGATGACGCCGATGCTGACGCCATCGCCGCCGCTACCGGCCGAATTGACGGCCGCTGTAGAATCCAGCGGAAGCCATGTCGGTACCAGGGCGAGATGTCCGGCTGCCGAGCCCGATAGCGCGTTCTGGTTGCCGCTCGTGGTGAGGGCTTCCTGCATGTTTTGACGAGGCTCCGTCATGGCCATCCCTCCGAACCGGTTCCCGTGGCGCTGGGCGGATCTTGTCGCACACGGACGTACTTCGACTAAAACCCGCACGGTTCTCGAACCGCCGCCCTATTGTGGGGCCGATTGCGCAAAAAGCAGAGCCTGCAATTTGTCTACGCCCATTCAGGTGGAGCGCAATTCTAAGTGGATGGGAGGGCGATGGGCGAGCAGGAAGGTGGTTTGCGTTTGCCGTCTGAAGTACCCATTGAAGCCATTGGCAGGATCAGCGGGCCGGTCACCCCTTGCCGCACGTATGCTTTGGTCGGCCCCAGTCGACATCGCCGGAGTTCTTCCAAATCCGATCCAGACCGTTTGCCGGCACGGCTTTATTGCAGGATGCTCACATCCGCCGACGAGAAGCTGATTTCGGCGGTATCGCCGACGGCGGGCGGCGGGCTCGACGGACTGTTGAACGTATCGAGCGAGACGACGGTCTCGCCCAGTTCGACCCGCACACGGATGACCGAGCCGAGGAAATGCACCTCCGCGATCCGGCCTTTCAGGCTGCTGTCGTAACCGGGGCGGCGGCCGAGGGCGATCGCCTCGGGCCTGAGCGCCAGCGACAGGCGGTCGCCGGTCCGCGCTCCGTTCAGTTTGCCCTTGAGCGCGACCTTCTCGGCCTGCACCTCGACGATACCGCCCGCCGCATCCGTCACCGTACCTTCCAGCACGTTGAGCGTGCCTACGAAATTGGCGACGAAGCGGGTGGCGGGGCGATTATAGACCTCGAAGGGCGTGCCGACCTGTTCGGCCTTGCCGCCATACATCACCACGATCCTGTCGGAGATGGAAAGCGCCTCCTCCTGGTCGTGCGTCACGAAAATGGTCGTGATGCCGAGTTCTTTCTGGATAGCGCGTATTTCCTGGCGCAGCGCCACCCGCACCTTGGCGTCGAGCGCCGATAGCGGCTCGTCGAGCAGGAGAAGCTTCGGCCTCGGCGCGAGCGCCCGCGCCAGCGCGACACGCTGCTGCTGGCCGCCGGAAAGCTGGTAGGGATAGCGGTCGCCGAGTTCCGGCAGTTTGATCAGCGCCAGCATCGCCCTGACGCGTTCGCCGATCTCGGCCTGCGAGGCGCGCGCCACCTTGAGCCCGAAGGCTATGTTCTGCGCCACCGTCATGTTGGGAAACAGCGCATAGGCCTGAAACACCATGCCGATGTCGCGCTGGTTGGGCTTCAACCGCGTCACCTCATGGCCGCCGATGGTAATGCTACCCGAGGATGGTTCCTCGAAGCCCGCCACGATGCGCAGCACCGTCGTCTTGCCGCAGCCGGACGGGCCAAGGAAGGAGACGAACTCGCCGCTTTCGACGTCGAGATTGAAGTCGCGGACCACCTGGGCGGCGCCGAAACTCTTCTGGATGTTCCTGATCTCTAGAAATGCCATTCAGATTCTCGCCGGTGAGGCTTTGGAAAAGCGGGAAACGAGCTGGATCAGCCCCATGCAAAGCCATGTGATGGCGAAGGCGATGACGGCCAGCGCCGCCGGCTCGTAGGCGCGGTTGGCGCCGAGAAGCTGCATATAGGGGCCGAAGGCCGGCCGGCTCAGCAGCGCTGCCATGACAAATTCGCCGATGACGATCGCAAACGTCAGGAAGGCGCCCGACATGACGGCGACCGACACGTTGGGCAGGATCACGCGCCCCATAATGGTGAACCAGCTTGCGCCGAGGCTCTGGGCAGCCTCCGTCAGCGTGGCGACGTCGATGGCGCGCAGGCCGGTGTCGACGGCGCGATACATATAGGGCAGCGCCAGGGTCGCATAGCCAAACGCCAGAAGCACGTTGGTGCCCCATGCCGATCCGGTGAGCGGCAGCCAGGACGAGGTGTTGTAGAGCCTGATATAGCCGAACACCACCACGATCGGCGGGATGACCAGCGGCAGGAGCGTGATGAACTCGATGATCGGCCGCCAGCGCGGCAGCTTCAACCTCACCCAATAGGCCGTCGGCACCACGATGACGATGCCGAGCACGATGGTGCATAGCGCCATCGTCACCGAATAGAGGAAGGTGCTCTGGAAACGCGGGTCGCTCAGCACCACGCGATAGGCGTCGAGGCTGTAGACGCCGCGCCGCATCTTCAGCGAGAATTCGAACGTGCCGATCAGCGGCAGCGCGAAATAAAGCACCGCCAGCACCAGCACGATCCAGGACCAGAGGCTGTTGCGCTTCATTTCAGCCACCGCTCGCTGCGGATGCGCAGCCAGATATAGATGCCGTTGGCGATGCCGGTCACCACGATCATGCCGAAGGCCAGCGCGTAGCCGAGATGCGGATCCTGCAACACGTCGCCTCTGATCTGGGCGAAGAGCAGGATCGGAACGATGGAAAGCGAACTTCCGGTCAGCGCATAGGCGGTGGCCACAGCCCCGAAGGAATTGGCGAACAGAAGCGCGAAGGTGCCCAGCAGCGACGGCCACAGGATCGGGATCGCCACCATGCGCCAGTACTGGAAGGAGGATGCGCCGAGGATATCGGCCGCCTCGCGCCATTCGCGCCTGAGCCCGTCCACCGCCGGCATGACGATCAGCACCATCAGCGGAATCTGGAAGAACAGATAGGTGATGGTCAGGCCCGAAAAGGAAAGCAGGTTGAAGCCGAGCGTGTAGATATTGATGCCGAACCAGTCCCTGAGGATCACGGTGACGAAACCGAGCCTGCCCAGCGTTGCGAGAAAGGCGAAGGCGAGCGGGATGCCGGCGAAATTGGACGCGACACCGGAGAATGTCAGGATGGGAGAACGCATCCAGGGCGGCAGGCCGCCGAGCCCGACCGCAACCGCGATGAGGAAGCCGAAGAGACAGCCGAGAAAGGCCGAGGCGAGGCTGATGCGGATCGATATCCAGTACGCATCGAGGATGGAAGGCTGGAAGAGATTGGCGATATTGGCGAGCGTGAAGCCGCCGTTCTGGTCGGTAAAGCTGCCGATCACGATCTCCAGCGTCGGCAGAATGAGAGCGAGCAACGCAAAGAGCAGAAACGGCACGACGCCGAGCCACGCAAACGACATCCGCACACCCGACAAGGGCGGCTCGCTGGTTGGAGCAACGGCGGTCGCGTCGGTCATCGGGATGCGGTTTCTCCTCCCGCTTGGGCAATCGGCGGCTCCCGGATAGGCGGGAGCCGCATCTCCTTGTCAGTGCCTATTTGACGTTGGCGCCGACGACGCTGTCCCAGTTGCCGGTCACTTCCTTGGTGTTGGCTTCCTGCTCCTCAAGCGTGGGGAAGACTGCCTTGGCGTAGTTCTCGGCAGGCGGCAGCTTGTCGAGCAGTTCCTGCGGGATCTTCTTCTCGTCGACGAGCTTGTTGAACCGCGCCGGGTGGCAATAGCCCTTCAGGAAGCCGACCTGCCCTTCGTCGGAGTAGAGGTATTCCATCCACAGCTTGGTGGCGTTCGGGTGCGGCCCGTAGGCGCTGATCGCCTGCGCGTAGACGCCGGCTACGACGCCGCTCTTCGGCACCACGACCTCGACCGGCGGATTGCCTTTCAGCGTGTCGCGGTCGGCAAGCGCGTTGTAGTCCCAGCGGATGACAATGGGCGTCGTGCCCTGCGCCACCGACGAGGCCTTGCCGATGACCGGGACGAAATTGCCCTTCGCATTGAGTTCCTTGAAGAATTCAAGGCCGGCCTTGGGTGCCTTGGCGGCATCACCGTTGGTGACGGAGAGCCCCGCGGCATAGACGGCGAGAATGGCCTGGTTGGACGAACGCGGATCGCCGGCGAGCGCGACGCTGTTGGCGTATTCCGGCTTCAGGAGGTCCGACCAGTCCTGCGGCACGTTCTTGACCAGGTCCTTGTTCACCTCGAAGGAAAGCACGCCGTAATAGCCGCCATACCAGTGCCCTTCGGGGTCCTTGACCTTGAAGTCGTCGAAGGTCGCGACCTTGTAGGGCAGGAACAGCCCTTCCTCGGTCGCCTTCGGGCCGAAGGAAAGGCCGACATCGACCATGTCGGGCGCCTGCGGGCCGGTATTACCCTTGTTGGCCTTGATCGCCTGGATCTCGTCCGCCGAGCCGGCGTCGGGATTGAGTTCGTTGATCTTCATCCAGGGATATTTCGCCTTGAAGGCCTCGAAAGTTCCGCCCCATCCGCACCAGTCATGCGGCAAGGCGATCGGCGAGAACGTTCCTTCCTTCTTCGCCGCCGCGATCAGATCGTCCATCGAGCCGGCCGATGCGAAGACCGTGCCCGACAGCAACGCGGCTGCGGTGAAGGCGAGTATCCGTCCAGTGAATCTGTACATTGCGTCTCTCCCTTAAACGTGCGCCGTCCGGCGCTTCTCACGCGGTACTGCCGTCGGATGACAGGCAGATGAAGCTTTCAAGATGCCAAGGCGCGATCGCGCCGGCTCTACGTTTTCTTGCTACGGCGATCGCACCGGAAGCATTCCGGCTGGCGGCCTTCGCATTATTATTGTCTCGTCCGTCGTGTTCCCTTCCTCCCATCTTATTGCCGATCAGACTTCTCCGGCAAGCGCCGCCTCAAGAAGGCCAAGTGCTGCCTTTTTCGTCAGTTTCACGGGGTTTCCGCCGGCCGTCGGGTCGACGATCGCCATTTCGGCGATGAGCGTCTTTCGCTTCCGGTCCATGTCGAGACCCTTGATCAGCCCCGGGAGCGCGTGCGGCGTCTTCAGTTCCTTGCGCAGCTTGAGAATGGTCTTGAAGAAGCCGTCATAGCCGCCCCTGATGCCGCAATAGGCGGCAAGCCGGACGATGCGCCCCTCGATCGCATCACGGTTGAAGGCAAGCACGTAGGGCATGAAGACGGCGTTGGTCATGCCGTGATGGGTGTCGTAGAGCGCGCCGATCGGATGCGACAGCGAATGGATGGCGCCGAGCCCTTTCTGGAAGGCGGTCGCGCCCATGGCGGCGGCGGCCATCATGTTGGCGCGTGCCGCTATGTCCTTGCCGTTGGCGTAAGCGGTCGGCAGATTTTCGAGAACAAGCCGGATGCCCTCGACCGCGATACCATCGGCCATCGGATGGTAGCCTGGCGCGCAATAAGCTTCGAGGCAATGCGCCAGCGCGTCCATGCCGGTGCCGGCGGTGATGAAGGGCGGCATACCGACCGTCAGTTCCGGATCGGCGATCACGGTGACCGGCAGCATCTTGGGATGGAAGATCACCTTCTTGGTGTGGGTCGCATCGTTAGTGATGACGGCGGCGCGGCCGACTTCCGACCCCGTCCCCGCCGTGGTCGGTACCGCGATGATCGGCGCGATGGCGTCGGCATCGGCGCGCGTCCACCAGTCGCCGATATCCTCGAAATCCCAGACCGGCCGTTTCTGCCCGGACTGGAAGGCGATCAGCTTGCCGAGATCGAGCGCCGATCCGCCGCCGAAGGCGATGACGCCGTCATGCCTGCCCTTCCTGAAGATGGCGACGCCTGCGGTGAGGTTGGATTCGACCGGGTTCGGCTTGACCTCGGAAAAGACGCCGTAGGTAATTTTCGCCGCGTCGAGCAGCTTCAGCGTCTTCGCCACGACGGGCAGTCTGGCGAGCCCCGGATCGGTGACGAAAAGCGGGCGCTTTATGCCGGCGGCGGCCAGCACCTCCGGCAACTCACCGACCCGGCCGGGGCCGAAGCGAACGGTGGTGGGGTAGTTCCATTTGGAAAAGAATTTGCTCATCGAATACGCTTTCGGAAATTCAGATCGCTTCACGCAGATGGAAGGATTTCGGCCGCGTCAGGTTCTCGTAGCCTATCGCTGACATCGAGCCGCCCTTGCCGGTGTCCTTGACGCCGGTCCAAACCAGCGCCGGGTCGATATAGTCGCAGCGGTTCATGAAGACGGTGCCAGTCTCGATCCGGTCGCCGATGGCGGCCGCCCGGTCGGTATCCGTCGTCCAGATGGAGGCCGTCAGCCCGTAGGGGCTGTCGTTCATCAGTTGCACCGCCTCCTCGTCGTCGCGCACCTTCATGATGCCGACGATAGGCCCGAAATTCTCCTCGCGCATGACACTCATCTGGTGGTTGACGCCGGTCAGCACTTCCGGCGCCAGATAGGACGAGCCGGCCCTGTCGCCTTCCACCTTCATGCCGATATGAGCGGTCGCACCCTTGCGCAGGGCTTCCGCCTTCTGCTCGCGTACGAGGTCGGCGAAGCGGCTCTGCGCCATCGGCCCCATGGTCGTCGCCGGATCGAGCGGATTGCCGACCACATATTGCTTGGTCAGGTCGATGAAACCGTCGACGAACTGGTCATAGACCTTCTCGTGCACGTAGACGCGCTCGATGCCGCAGCAGCACTGGCCGGAATTGAAGAAGGCGCCGTCGACGATGTTGGCTACGGCATGGTCCATCTTCGCATCCGGCAGAACATAGGCCGGGTCCTTGCCGCCGAGTTCGAGGCCGACCGTCATGAAGGTGCCGGCGGCGGCCTTCTCGATGGCGCGGCCGCCCGCGACCGAGCCGGTGAAATTGACATGGTCGATCCTGCCGGAGCCGAGCAGCTTTTCCGTCTGCGCGTGGTTCATCACGATGTTCTGGAAAAGCCCCTTCGGCAATCCGGCCTTGTCGAATGCCGCCTGGAAACGCTCGCCGACGAGAAGCGTCTGCGCCGCGTGCTTGAGGATCACCGCATTGCCCGCCATCAAACCGGGGACGATCGTATTGACCGCCGTCAGGTAGGGATAGTTCCACGGCGCGATGACCAACACCACGCCGAGCGGGTCGCGCTTGATATAGCGGCGGAAACCGTCCTTCGGATTGGAAGCCGGCACCGGCTTCAGCGTAGCCCCGGCGATCTCCACCATGAACCGCGTGCGCTCCTCGACGCCGCCCTTCTCTCCGCCGAAACGCACCGGCCGCCCCATCTGCCAGGCAAGTTCGGTGACGATCTCGTCGTTCATGCCGACGAGTGCTTCGAGCATGGCGAGCAGATATTTTCCGCGCTCGGCAACCGGCGTCGCCGCCCACTCAACCTGTGCAGCCCGTGCCCGCTCGACGGCCGCATTGATCGCCGCGTCGCTCGCGACCGGACGCTCGGCATAGATCGAGCCGTCGATAGGGGATTTCAGTTTTACGGTCTCTGTCATTTTCGTTTCTGCATTCGTGCTTTTCAGATCAATACCGCTCGAAACCGCGGTGCAGTTCCCAGTCGGTGATACGGCGGTCGTATTCGAGTTGTTCCCAGCGCGCGGTATGGAGATAGTGCTCCACGGCGTCCGCTCCGAAAGCGGCTTTCAGCATCTTCGACTTCGCCAGCGCTTCGGTTGCATCGCGCAGGGTCTTGGGGATCTCGGGCAGGCGCGATGCGTGGTAGGCGTCGCCGACGAACGGCTTTTGCAGTTCGAGTTTCTCGTCGATGCCGGCAAGGCCGGCCGCGATCAGCGCCGCGAAGGCCAGGTAGGGATTGAGGTCGGCGCCGCCGATGCGGCACTCCATGCGCACGCCCTTGGTGCCTGTGCCGCATAGGCGAAAGCCGGCGGTGCGGTTGTCGTCGCTCCACATGATCTTGGTCGGTGCGAAGGTGCCGGCCTGGAAACGCTTGTAGGAATTGATGTAGGGCGCCAGGAACCAGGTATAATCCCGGGCATATTTGAGCTGGCCCGCCGCCCATTGCCGGCCGAGATCGCTCAGCGTCAAATCGGCTTTCTTATCATAAAAGAGCGGCGTCTTGCCGTCGGCACTCCACAGTGAATTGTGGATATGGCTGGAACTTCCCGCCAGCGCGTAATCGTATTTCGCCATGAAGGTCACGGCCTTGCCGTGCTGGGAGGCGATCTCCTTGCAGCCGTTCTTCATCACCACGTGCCGGTCCGCCATTTCCAGCACCTCGGCGTAGCGGACGTTGATCTCCTCTTGGCCGGGGCCCCATTCACCCTTGGAACACTCGACCGGAATACCCGCCGCCTCGATGCCGTTGCGGATGGCGCGCATCACGCCCTCTTCCTTGGTCGTCAGCTGGATCAGATAGTCCTGGATATAGGGCGAAGCGGTGTCGAGCCCCTGCCAGCGCTTCTCCTGCGCGGTCCGGTAGGTCTCGTCGAAGAGATAGAATTCGAGTTCGGAGGCGAAATAGGCGAGGTAGCCGCGTCCCTCCAGCCGCGCGACCTGACGCTTGAGCAGCCCGCGCGGCGAATGCGGCAGGTCTTCGTGATGGTGGTGGTCGAGCACGTCGCAAAGCACGAGCGCGGTCTTTTCCAGCCACGGGATCGTCCTTAGCGTCGCCATGTCGGGCTTCATGGCGAAATCGCCATAGCCCCGCGACCAGCCCGCCGCCTTGTAGCCGGGCACCGGCTCCATATCGATGTCGTTGGCGAGGAGGTAGTCGCAGCCATGCGTCTCCTCATGCCCCGATTCCACGAAATACCGCCCAAGGAACCGCTTTCCGAACAGCCGCCCCTGCATGTCGGTCGCGCAGACGAGAACGGTATCGATCCCGCCTGAGGCGACAGCCTTTTTCAACTGGTCGAAGGTGAGGTTTCCGGCCATGTGCTCCGTCTCGTTATTCCTGACAACCATATCGCACTTGCATCTTCCGCCCCGGGAGCGTGACTTCGGATGCATGTCCCTCCGGTTTCATCCCGGCCAATATCCCGACCAGGAGGTCGGCCCATTTGCGCTGCCCCGACTCATCCCGGATCTCGTCGTTGCGGATCTCGATCATCACGCAGGGAAGGTCGCGCGAACGCGCATGGCGCTCAAGCGTGTAGTAGACGCGATCGGCGGGAGAATAAGGTTCATTGTCGCCGACAGTGATTTCCTCGAAAGCCGAAAAGGCCGTCAAGACGGCGCGCGCGAGGCGCATGTCCTCATCGTGGATGATGCCTACCTGCCATGGGCGTGGGACGCCCTTATAGACCGGCGTGAAGGAATGAAGGGCCAGAAGAAAAGCCTCTCTTCCTGCCGCCACCCGTTCCTCGATCAGGCCGTCTATGCAGGCATGGTAAGGCGCGTGCACGGCCGCGATACGCCGCTTGCGCTCCACGATCGGAAGTCCGCGATTGCCCGGTATCTCCGTCCGCTCGCTGACCTCCGGGACCAGGTCCGGCGCGTCGAGCGGACGGTTGCAGTCGGCAACGAGACGCGAGACGCATGATTCGACGAGCGTGGCGTCAAGCATTTCGGCGACCCGCCGCGCCACCGGCAGCGCGCCGGGGTCCCAGGCGATATGACTGGATCGTTCCTCCGCGTCCAGACCGAGCGTTCCATATTTCGCCGGGATATGGCGGGAGGCATGATCGCAAAGGATGACAAACGCGCTCTTGCCCGCCCGATTCAGGACCCGGACAGGTGCCGCCCCATCGTCCGCGGCATGCGCTTCTCCCATTTGTGATGCCCTTTCAAGTGCCGTAACAACTGTTACGTATAAGGTTCTGTTGCTTTTCCATGTATGATTTCATACGTCTTCTCAGGATTTGTCAAATGCGTTTTGATGGTCGCCGGGCGCCAGGTCCGCGCATTGCCGGGAGAGGGAAATGGCGACAAGCATCACCGAATTGATCGCCGACAGGCTGGAGGCCATGCCGCCGGGAGAGCGGCGGGCGGCGCAGGCGCTGGTCGCGAACTACCCATTGATCGGCCTGAAGACGGTCGCCGATTTCGCGGCCAAGGCCGGCGTTAGCGCTCCGACCATTCTCCGCTTCGTTTCGCGCCTCGGCTACCAGAACTACCCGGATTTCCAGGCGCATCTGCAAGAGGAACTGGCCGCGCAGCTGCAGTCGCCGCTGGTGCGCTCCGCCGCGCCGGGTTCGCCTGGGAAAGGGGGCGTCTCGCCGATCGTCGATGCAACCGTCGAGAACATCCGGGAGACCTTCCGTCATGTCTCGGACCAGCAGATCGCCGAAATGGTGGGCCTGCTCGCCAACCCGCGCGCCCGGATCACGCTTGTCGGCGGCCGCTTCACCGACCCGTTGGCGCGTTACATGGCCGCTCATCTGACGATCATCCGGCCGAACGTGTTTCATCTCACAGGCCAGGAAAGCAACTGGCGCGACCGGCTGATCGACATGGGCAAGCGCGACGTGCTCTTGATCTTCGACATCCGCCGTTATCAGGAGAGCCTGATCCGCTTCTCCGAGAAGGCCGATCGCCGCGGCGTGCACACCATCCTCTTCACCGACCAGTGGCTTTCGCCGATAGCGCGCTTCGCCCGGCATGTGGTGGCGGGACGGACGGCCGTGCCTTCGGCGTGGGATTCTTCCGCGGCGCTTTTCGTTGTCGCCGAAACGCTGATCGCCGAGCTGACCGGCCGGCTCAAGGCGGAAAGCGCCCTGCGCATTCGGGAGATGGAGGATTTGCGCGGCGACTGAGCCGCTCCCGCTTCACCCTCCCGGTTCCAAGCGCGCGAAATGTGCGTTATGGAGCGGCGACATGAATTTGGCTCCGCCGGCAGGCGGACGGCGAGGAGATTTTCCGGATGGATGAAGTCGAGCGCGAAAGCATGGAATTCGACGTGGTCATCGTCGGCGCGGGGCCGGCGGGCCTCGCCGCCGCGATCCGGCTGAAGCAGGTCAATCCGGAGCTTTCCGTCGTCGTGCTGGAAAAGGGTGCGGAGGTCGGCGCGCATATCCTTTCGGGCGCCGTCGTCGACCCGATCGGTATCGACCGGCTCCTGCCCGGCTGGCGCGACGAGGAAGGCCATCCGTTCAAGACGCCTGTCACCGACGACCACTTCCTCTTCCTCGGCCCCGGCGGATCGATGCGGTTGCCGAACTTCATGATGCCGCCGCTGATGAACAATCACGGCAATTACATCGTCTCGCTCGGCAATGTCTGCCGCTGGATGGCGGCGCATGCCGAGGCGCTGGGCGTCGAGATCTATCCGGGCTTCGCGGCGGTGGACGTGATCCATGACGAGAACCAGGCGGTCACCGGTGTCATCACCGGCGACATGGGCGTCGAGCGCGACGGCACGCATGGTCCGAACTACGCGCCGGGCATGGCGCTGATGGGCAAATATGTGATGATCGGCGAAGGCGCGCGCGGCTCGCTCGCCAAGAAGCTCATCGCCCGCTTCGGGCTGGCGGACGGCCGCGATCCCGGCAAATTCGGTATCGGGCTGAAGGAACTCTGGCAGGTCAAGCCGGAAAACCACAGGCCCGGCCTCGTCCAGCACTCCTTCGGCTGGCCGCTCGACATGAAGACCGGCGGCGGCTCCTTCCTCTACCATCTGGAGGACAACCAGGTGGCGGTCGGCTTCGTCGTCCACCTCAACTACAAGAACCCCTACCTGTCGCCCTTCGAGGAATTCCAGCGCTTCAAGACGCATCCGTCGATCCGTGGCACGTTCGAGGGGGCCAAGCGCATCTCCTACGGTGCCCGCGCCATCACCGAGGGCGGCTGGCAATCGGTGCCGAAGCTTACATTCCCGGGCGGCGTGTTGCTCGGCTGCTCGGCAGGCTTCGTCAACGTGCCGCGCATCAAGGGATCGCATAACGCGATGCTCTCCGGCATGATGGCGGCCGAGTATGCCGCCGAAGCGCTCGCCGCCGGACGCGCCAATGACGAACTCTCGGGCTACGAGGAAGCGTGGCGCAAATCCGATATCGGCCGCGACCTGAAAAAGGTGCGCAACGTCAAGCCGCTCTGGTCGCGCTACGGCACGATCGGCGGCATCGCGCTCGGCGGGCTGGACATGTGGATGAACACGCTTTTCGGCTTCTCGCCCTTCGGCACGCTGAAGCACGGCAAGCCCGACTACGCCACGCTGGAGCCGGCGGACAAGCACAGCCCGGTTTCCTATCCCAAGCCGGACGGTGTCCTGACGTTCGACCGGCTGTCTTCCGTGTTCCTCTCCAATACCAACCACGAGGAAAACGAGCCGGTTCACCTGATCGTCGGAGACATGGAACTGCAAAAACGCTCCGAGCACGACGTCTTTGCAGGCCCCTCGACGCGCTATTGCCCGGCCGGCGTCTATGAATGGGTGGACAAGGACGGCAACGCAGCCGCCGACCCGCACGCCAAGGACGTGCGCTTCGTCATCAACGCGCAGAACTGCGTCCACTGCAAGACCTGCGACATCAAGGACCCGAACCAGAACATCGACTGGGTGCCGCCGCAAGGCGGCGAAGGCCCGGTCTATCCGAACATGTGAGGATGACCGTGGCCGTCTCGACCGCCGCCAAGAAGAACACCGGCGAAGGCCCGGTCTATCCGAACATGTGACCGGCGGAGCAGGCAGCCCACGCCAATCGCCTGCCGCTCGGGGTGGAGTGCAACACGAATGCAGTTCTACCAATTGTTCATGTTTCTGCACATTGCCTGCGTCATCGTCTGGCTGGGCAGCGGCCTGACGCTTCTCATCCTAGGCGCGGCGGCCACGGCGCGCAGGGATAGGGCGGCGATTGTCTCCATCGCCAGCCGTGACGTTGCCACCTTGACCCGGATCTTCGGCCCCGCCGCCCTCGGCGCCCTCCTTTGCGGCCTGGCGATGACATGGATCGCCTGGGACTTCCAAACGCTCTGGATACTGATCGGGCTCGCCGGGTTCGCCGTCTCCGCCGTCTATGGCGCGGCAGTAATCGGGCGGGCAAGCAACCGGCTTTCTTCCGCCATCCGGAAATACGGGCCGGAAAGCACGCTCGCTACGGCGGAAGCACGACGCCTTCTGGTCGTGGGCAGGTTCGATACGATCCTGCTTGCCGTGATTGTCGCCGACATGGTCTTCAAGCCGGACCCCGCAAGCGCAACGACGCTCGCCCTCATGGCGGCTGCTCTCGTCATCGGCGGCTTCACGACATGGCGGGGCGTACAGTCCGTCGCGGCATCCCTGCCGCGCCGCTGAGACGCGCCCTCTTCCAGCCGGAGCCGTTCCGCGCGATACTTCGACACCGATCCGTGGCGACCGGATGACAGGTCTCGATATTGGGGCCGGCTTTGGCGGATGCGCGGAGATATGGCGTTCTGCTGCTCGTGCCGTTGATCTGCGGCGCGGGGGCCGCCGATGACGGCCGCTTCTATGCAGGCTCCTATTCATTTTCCGACGAACTCGGCGGCTTCCGCATTACAGACATCTCTGGAACCGGAAGCACGGCCGACCCCATCATCCTCAAGGAAGAACTTTCCTCGGCGAGCCCGGTGACGCTCACGATCCGCGCGGCGCGGCCGTTGCGCCCTTATGGAGAGGCCGGCGATTACGCCAACGGTTTCATGCATTTGCGCCTTGTGGTACACAACGGCAGCGGCCAGGGCTGGGTGGAATTCGAGTTCGAGCTCCAGGAACAGCTTGGCAAGCCCAGCGATTTCGGCGACGGGCTTTCCTTCAACCAGCGCAAGCTGAGCGACGAGGGGCTGCAATCCGACAGCTTCACCGACTATCACCGCGATTATGAGCCGTATGACCGGCTGCTCTTCCGCAACGGTCATGTCGATCCGAAAAGCTTCGCGACGTTCGGCTTCTTCATCACCGACTTCACGCCGGACCCGATCTTCTATCTCCAGCAGGACCCGCGCATTCCATATTCGTGATCCCCCTCCTTGTGACCCTCCTCGCAATCCTTGCAAATGGCGGCGCGATCTGCGACGCCAAGCGAATGGGTCCCGACGCCGACACTCCGCCCGCTTCATTGCGCGAGCTTTTGCATTTTTATGCGGATGCCGGTGCCGACGAGGCGCTCGCGGATGAAGCGCCAAACTGGTTTGTGGACAAGGCGCCACCGCGAATCTCCCCCCTTGAGGGGGAGATGTCCGGCAGGACAGAGGGGGGTGCCGTCCAGCCAGCTTCTCAGCGGAACGAAGCCGGCGGCAGGCGCTCCATGTTGCCCCCTTCCCCCGCGGTAACATCCAGCACGAATGGCGAGAACGGCCGGCCCCGACACGCCGCCGTTCCCGACGGGGCGCAGGTGGCGCGGGCACGCGAGCTTGCCCGCGAGGCACGGACGCTGGACGAGTTGCGTGAACAGCTTGCCGCCTTCGACGGCTGCAACCTCAAATTCACGGCCAAGAACCTCGTCTTCGCCGACGGCAACCCGTCGGCCGACCTGATGTTCGTCGGCGAGGCGCCCGGACGTGACGAGGATATCGAGGGCCTGCCATTCGTCGGCCGCTCCGGCCAACTCCTGAACCGGATGCTGGCGGCGATCGGGCGCGACCGGCAGTCGGCCTACATCGCCAACGTCATCCCCTGGCGACCGCCCGGAAACCGCACGCCGACGCCGATAGAGACCGAAATCTGCCGGCCTTTCATCGAGCGCCAGATAGAACTCGTCGCTCCGAAGGTGCTGGTCACGCTCGGCAACCCGTCGAGCAAGGCCCTGTTGAACACTCAGGTCGGCATCATGCGGCTGCGCGGCAACTGGCAGGAGCACCGAACGCCCGGCGGCGGCGCCATCCCCGCGATGCCGACGCTGCATCCGGCCTATCTCCTGCGTAATCCGGCGGCCAAGAAACTGGCCTGGCGGGATTTCCTTGAAATAAAGGCGCGCCTGGCAAAGCTGACGGATTGATTCATTTTCCACCGGCAAGGCTTTGTTTAATGGGCCGATTCCGGCTTTCTATTGCGGCGGAATCAGCTTTCGCGCCGCGCCGCGCGGGATGCCGAGATGCTGCTCGCGCCAGATGATGAACAACCCCGCCCCGACGACGATCGCGCCGCCGACGATCGTATAGGCCGTCGGTATATCGCCGAAGACGAAATAGCCGGCGATGATCGCCAGTATCATCGACGTATATTCGAAGGGCGCGATGACCGACATGCCGGCATGGCGATAGCTTTCGGTCAGGAATATCTGGCCAAGGCCGCCGCAGATGCCGGCAAAGACCAGGCAGGTGAGTTGCCCTTGCGTGAGGCTCGGCCAACCGAACGGCAGGGTGACGAGCGACATGACGGTTGCGGTCACGGAAAAGTAAAGCACGATGGTCGCGGAAGATTCGGTCTTCACCAGCCGGCGCACCAGAAGCATGGCGATACCCGAAACCAGGGCAGCGCAAAGCAGAGCGACCGCGCCCAGCGCCTGCTTCTGGCCGAAGCCCTCAGGCGAGGAAAAAAGCGTCAGGTTCGGCCAGGAGATGATGACCACGCCGACGAAGCCGACCCCAACCGCGCTCCAGCGATAGGCGCGCACCAGTTCGCCGAGGAAGATCGCGCTCAGCGCGACCACGATCAGCGGCTGCGCGTAGTTGATCGTGATCGCCTCAGGCAGCGGCAGGCGGGTCAGGCCATAGAAGCTTAACCACATGCCGATGACGCCGACGACGCCTCGCGCCACGTGGCTGAAGGCATGCTTTGTCTGGAAGGATTGGAGCAATTGCCGCCGCCAGGCGAAGACGACGATGATCGGCAGGATGGCGAAGAGCGAGCGATAGAAGGCGATCTGTCCTGTCGGCAGTTCGCCGGACGCCTTGATGAGGGTCGACATCGCCACGAAGACCATGACCGACAGGACCTTCAACGTAATCGCCGTCATCGGCCGGCCGGTGTCCTCCACGGAAGCGGCGGCATGGCATGGCGCCGCTGCCGCCGTCGCTTCCGGACAATCCGGTTCCGCTTCCCCCGGAAGCGGCCTGCTTCCCCTCACTTCGTCTTCGCCGCCTCCCGGATGGCGTTCCACACACGGCCCGGCGTCGTCGGCATGTCGATATGCCTTATGCCGTATTCCCGATAGAGCGCGTCGGTCACCGCATTCAGCGCGGCGGGCGTCGCGCCGATCGTGCCGGCCTCGCCGGCGCCTTTCATGCCGAGCGCATTCGTCGTGGAAGGTACGTTGCGCGTCTCGAAGGAAAAGGACGGGAAATCGTCGGCGCGCGGCATCGTGTAGTCCATGAAGCTCGCGGTCAGCAATTGCCCGTCGTCCGAATAGACCGTATTCTCCGTCAACGCCTGGGCCATGCCCTGCACGATGCCGCCATGGATCTGGCCGGCAAGCAGGATCGGGTTAACGGTGGCGCCGAAATCGTCGACGATCGTGTAGGCGACGACCTTCGTCACGCCGGTCTCGGGATCGATCTCGACCTCGCAGATATGGGTGCCGTTCGGGTAGGTGCATTCGTCCTGGACGAACTCGCCCATGCCCTTGAGGTCCTCGGGGTTCTTCGCCGCCTTGGCGATCGCGGCGAAATCGATCACGCGATCGGTGCCGGCGATGCGCGCCGTGCCGTCCGCAAGCTCGATGTCGCCGGCGGAGGCTTCCAGTTCGTCGGCGGCGATCTTCTTGATCTTTTCCGCCAGATCCTCGCCGGCGCGAGACGCAGAAACACCGCCGAGCGGGATCGAGCGCGAGCCGCCCGTGCCGCCGCCCTTGTCCAGTTCGTCGGTGTCGCCCTGCCGCACCGTGATCTTGTCGATCTCGAGGTTGAGCTTCTCGGCGACGAACTGCGCGTAGGCGGTCGCGTGCCCCTGCCCGTTCGTCTGCGTGCCGATCTTCAGCGTCACGGTGCCGTCTTCGTGCAGCTCGACATAGGCGGGCTCCGATCCGGGAAACGCGCAGGCCTCGATATAGGTGGACATGCCGATGCCGCGGATCTTACCGTTTTTCTTCGACTGCGCCAGGCGCTTGTCGAAGCTTGCCCACCCGGCGCGTTCCATCGCCTGCGTCATGTGTCCGTTCAGGTCGCCGGTGTCGTACATGCGCCCCGTCTGGGTCTTGTAGGGGAACTTCCTGATGAAGTTGCGCCTGCGGATCTCCTCGCGCGCAACGCCGAGGTCACGCGCGCATTCGTCCACCAGCTTTTCCAGCAGGAAGGCTGCCTCCGGGCGCCCTGCCCCACGATAGGCATCGACGGGAACGGTGTTCGTATAGACGCTGGTGACGTCCACATCGATCGCCTGGATGTCATAGACTCCCGTCGACATGGTGACGCCGAGATAGGGGATGAACGGCCCGTATTGCGAGGTGTAGGCGCCGAGATTGGCGATCAGGTTCACCCGCAGCGCGAGGAAACGCCCCTCCTTGTCCATGGCCATTTCGGCGGTGACGAAATTGTCGCGCCCCTGCGTGTCGGAGAGGAAATGCTCGCCGCGATCCGCCGTCCACTTGACCGGCGCGCCGAGGCGCTTGGCCGCCTCCAGCACCAGCGCATATTCGCGATAGGCGAAGGTCTTGGTGCCGAATCCGCCGCCGACATCTGGCGTGACGACGCGCAGCTTCTCCGGCGGCACCTTCAGCGCCTCCCTGGCGATGATGTCGCGCACGCCATGCACGCCTTGCGTGCCGGTGGTGAGTACGTAGCGGTCCTCGTCGGCGCGCCATTCGCCGATCGCCGAGCGCACTTCCATGTAGTTGGTGATGAGCCGGTTGTTGACGAATTCGATGCGCGTCACATGCGCCGCCTTCTTGAAGGCCGCGCCGGTCTTCTCCTTGTCGCCGATATGGTTGTAGACGACCTTGTTCGAGCCGAGTTCAGGCCAGACCAGCGGCGCATCCTTGTCGAGCGCGTGGCGCGTGTCCGCCACCGCTTCCTCGCTGTCGTAGTCGACCTCGATCAGTTCCGCCGCGTCCTGCGCCTGAGCCCGGCTTTCCGCCACGATGAAGGCGACCGCATCGCCGACATGATGCACCCGGTCGCGGCAGAGAATCGGTATGTCGCGATTCGGCGGGAGCGTACCGTCGGGCTGCTTTTGCATGCCGTGCGACTGGAGGTCGCCGAGATGGGCGATATCCTTGCCCGTCAACACCAGCCGGACGCCGGGCGCCTTCTTGGCCTCCCCGGTCGAGACCACCTTGAAGCTGGCATTCGCTACCGGCGAGCGCAGCACATAGCCGTGCAGCATGCCGGGAAGCGTAATATCGTCCGTGTAGCGTCCCTTTCCGGTGATAAACGCGTTGTCCTCCTTGCGAAGAACAGAGGCGCCCATGCCGAATTTCGGCGTCATGACGTTCATGGTTTATCCTGCCTGGCGTGGAAATGATCGGCTGAGCCGGCGTACAGTTTTGTCGAGCAGTCGTTTCGTGTAAAGAGCAGCGCGTCAATTTTGTTATACCAGCGTGCCGCGTGCGGGAAAGGTCCATGATGCGTTCGGATACAGGCCAGGTCTTCCGCCTGGAGGATTACCGCCCCAGCGACTATCTCATCCCGCTGACGCATCTCGACTTCGACCTGTCGCCGGAGGCGACGCTCGTCACCGCCGAACTGACATTGGAACGCCGCGCCGGCGTCGCCGATACGACCCCTCTCGTACTCGACGGCGACGGGCTGGAACTCGTCAGCCTGGCAATCGACGGCACGCCGGCGAAGCCCGGTGATTTCGAGGCGACGCCGGACCTCCTGACCGTCAAGCCGCCGCGCGCCAGACGTTTCGTGCTGACGATCAGGACGCGGATGTCGCCCGAGACCAATACACAGCTCATGGGGCTCTACCGCTCGAACGGTGTCTATTGCACGCAATGCGAGGCGGAAGGGTTTCGCCGCATCACCTATTTCCTCGACCGTCCGGACGTCCTGTCGGTCTATAGCGTGCGTATCGAGGCGCCGAAGAAGGACGCGCCGCTCCTGCTCTCCAACGGCAATCCCGGCGCGCATGGCGACCTCGGCGGCGAGCGCCATTACGCCGAATGGAACGACCCCTTCCCCAAGCCCTCTTACCTGTTTGCGCTCGTCGCCGGCGACCTCGGCTCGATTAAGGACCATTTCGTCACGCAATCGGGCCGCAGGGTCGAACTCGGCATATATGTCGAGCACGGCAAGGAATCGCGGGCATCATACGCAATGGATGCCTTGAAGCGCTCCATGCGCTGGGACGAGGAGAAGTTCGGCCGCGAATACGATCTCGACGTTTTCAACATCGTCGCCGTCTCCGACTTCAACATGGGGGCGATGGAGAACAAGGGGCTGAATGTCTTCAACGACAAATACGTGCTCGCCGACGAGGAGACCGCGACAGACGCCGACTACGCCAATATCGAGGCGGTGATCGCACATGAATATTTCCACAATTGGACCGGCAACAGAATCACTTGCCGCGACTGGTTCCAGCTCTGCCTTAAGGAAGGGCTCACCGTCTTCCGCGACCACGAATTCTCCGCCGACCAGCGTTCGCGCGCGGTGAAGCGTATCGCCGAGGTCAGGACGCTCAGGGCGCACCAGTTCCCGGAGGACCAGGGGCCGCTCGCGCATCCGGTCCGGCCGCGGCGCTACCGCGAGATCAACAATTTCTATACGGCGACCGTCTACGAGAAGGGCTCCGAGGTCGTGCGCATGATCCGCACCATCCTGGGAGACGAGGCGTTCCGGCGCGGCATGGACCTCTATTTCGAGCGGCATGACGGCGACGCGGCGACCATCGAGGACTTTTTGAAGGTCTTCGAGGAGGCCTCCGGACAGGATCTGTCGCAATTCTCGCTCTGGTACAACCAGGCGGGGACGCCCAACCTGACGGTGAAGACCTCGCACGACCCGGCGTCCGCCGAACTGATCCTCGATATCGAGCAATCGGCACCGCCGACGCCCAACGAGAGCCGCAAGCGGCTGATGCACATTCCGCTGGCCTTCGGGCTGGTCGGCCGCAACGGCCATGACGCGGCCTATACCTCGGTCGAAGGCGCGGCCGTCGAAAACGGCGTGATCCATATCCGCAAGCGACGCCATCAGGTGCGCTTCGGCGGCTTTCCGCAACGGCCCGTCGTCTCGCTCAACCGAGGCTTCTCCGCGCCGATCACGCTGTCGATCCAGCAGAAGAACGAGGACAGGATATTCCTCGCACGACACGACGACGACCTCTATTGCCGCTGGCAGGCGCTGAACACGCTCTTCACCGATGCGCTGATTGCCGCCTCCCGCCAGCGCCGCGGCGGCAAGGCGCCGAAATTCAGCGCCGGCACGATAGCGCTCGCCGGCGCGATCGCCCGGGACGAGACGCTGGAGCCGGCATACCGCGCGCTCGCGTTGACGCTTCCGGGCGAGGCGGACATCGCACGCGAGATCGGCAGCAATATCGACCCCGACGCGATCTTCGCGGCGCGCGAGGGGCTGGTCGCGGCAATCGCCGCCGCCAACGGCGAAGCGTTCGCGGAGCTTTACGACACGCTTTCGGACGATGCGCCGTTCAGTCCCGACGCGGCGAGCGCGGGGCGGCGGGCCTTGCGCAACGTGCTGCTCGACTATCTTTCGGCAGCCGGCGATCCCGTGCGCGCCACCGGCCAATACAGGTCCGCCACCAACATGACCGACCGCGCGGCGGCGTTGACGGTGCTGGCGCACCGGCTCCGGGGCTCGGAAGCGGCAAGTGCTGCGCTCGCCGCTTTCGAGAAGCGCTTCGGGTCGGACCCGCTGGTCATGGACAAATGGTTCATGATCCAGGCAATGGTTCCCGGTGCCGGCACGGTCGAGAGCGTGGCGGCGCTGATGGAGCACAAGCATTTCTCCATCGCCAATCCCAACCGGGTGCGGGCGCTGATCGGCACCTTCGCCACCGCCAACCAGACCGGCTTCAATCGCCGCGACGGGGCCGGCTACCGGCTGTTCGGCGAAACGGTGCTGAAGGTGGAAAAGCGCAACCCGCAGGTGGCTGCGAGGATCGCCACCGCGCTCAGGTCATGGCGCTCCTTCGAGCCGGAACGGCAAGAACAGGCCCGTCTCGTGCTGGCCGGCATCGCCGCGACGCCCGGCCTTTCCGCGGATTTGCGCGACATCGTGGAGCGGACGCTGGCCTAAGAGCACGATCCGGAAAAATGGGCACCGTTTTTTCAAAAAGATCATGCTTAAACAAAGAGATAAGAGCATGATACGATTCAATTCGATCGCATCACGCCCTGGAAACCAACGCCTTCCGAATCCGGTAACGAAAAATAAACCGCGCTTTAGGGCCAAAGGGTATGGACAAGGCGAATCACCTTTGATTCTTTATGGATGATTCGGAAGTGCGGCGTAGCGCGTAATCATTTTCAGGCAATTTTATTAGAGGAGCCATCTGGAATGGCAAAGGCGGACGCGTGGGGCGCGCCCGGGGGTGCCTTTTTTGCCAAGCGAACAGGCAGCAGAACCACGGGCCTGGGGCTAGCAGGAAACGCTCGAATGATCGCCGCTCCGGCTTATCGGCGCCTGATGGCGGCCGAACCCATCCTGCGCCGCGCCATTCCGGCGATGATCGTCCTGTTTCTCATCATCGTCGCGGCAACCCGCATCATCGCCTTGATGAACGTGCATGACGGCGTCGAGCGGGGCGTGAAGTCGACACTCGCGCTTGCCGCCAGCCAGCTTGCCGACGCCGCTTCCCTCGAGAGACAGAAGGACGGCCATCGGCACGACCAGGACCTCGTCCGCCAGACGGCCGAGTCCGGGGCTTTCGGCGACGGCTATGTGGTCGCCCTGACCGATCCGGACTTCCGCATCACCGCCGTCACGACACCCGCCGAACAATGGTCCGGCAAATCGCTGCGCGCGCTTGTCCATGACGGGCAGCCGCTCTTCCTGTTCGGAGAACGGGCCGGCGTCATGAAGATCGGGATCGGCGGCAAGGAGTGGTACGCCGCGATGAATCGGCTCGACGGCGGCAAGGGCTCGGCGGCGATCCTGGTTCCGGTCAGGACAGTCTTCGCGGAATGGCGGCGCAGCGTGACGCTGAACGTGACGCTCTACGTGCTGACCACCGCCATCCTGCTCATGATCCTCTATACCTATTTCAGCCAGGTGGCGCGGGCGGAAGCCGCCGACGCGATCTATCTGCAGGCACACCAGCGCATAGACCTGGCGCTGGTGCGCGGCCGCTGCGGGCTGTGGGACTGGGACATGGCGCGCGGCCGGATGTACTGGTCGCCCTCCATGTACGACATGCTCGGCTACAAGCCGTGCGAGGCGATGCTCTCATTCGGCGAGGTCGCCGAGATCATCCATGAGGACGACGGCGACCTCTTCACCATCGCCAACCGGATCGCCTCGCGCGAGACAGACCATATCGACCAGGTCTTCCGCATGCGCCACGCGGACGGACGATGGGTGTGGATGCGGGCCCGCGCCCAGGTCACCGACCCCGACGCGCCGGAACTGCATCTGATCGGTATCGCCGTCGACGTCACCGAGCAGCTTCATCTGGCGCGGCAGACGGAAGTGGCCGACCAGCGGCTGCGCACCGCCATAGAGAACATCACGGAATCCTTCGTATTGTGGGACGCTGCCGGGCGGCTCATCATGTGCAACACCAAGTTCCAACAGGATGCCGGCCTCTCGGATCGTGACGTCGTTCCCGGCACGTCGCGGACGGAGATCGAGGCGCGGATGAAGCCGCTTCTCGCCGAGCGGAGGCTGGCGAGCGGCATGCGCGGCGCCATCACCTTCGAGCGGCACCTGGCCGACGGGCGCTGGCTGCAGGCAAACGAATTGACGACGCGCGACGGCGGCACGGTCTCGGTCGGCAGCGACATCACGCTTCTCAAGCAGCATCAGGAAAAGCTGGTCGACAGCGAGCGGCGGCAGATGGCGACCATCCACGACCTCAGCGTCGCCCGAAAGGCCGAGGAGGAGCGCGCGGGGGAGTTGGCCGAACTGAACCGGCGCTATCTCAAGGAAACCGAACGGGCCGAAGCAGCGAACCGGGCCAAGTCCGAGTTCCTCGCCAATATGTCGCATGAATTGAGGACGCCGCTCAACGCCATCATCGGCTTCTCCGAACTGATGCAGCAGGGTCTGTTCGGACCGCTCGGCTCGGACCGCTACAAGGAATATGTCAAGGACATCCACGGCGCCGGCGGCTATCTTCTGGGCGTCATCAACGACATCCTCGACATGTCGAAGATCGAAGCCGGCCAATTCTCCATCGACCGCGAGGAGATCGACCTTTGCCCGCTCATCACCGAAACGGTGAAGGTGATCTCGCTGCAGGCGGCGCAGAAGTCGATCAGGGTGGAGACGAGGATCGCGGATTCAATGACGCTCTTCGCCGACCGGCGCGCCATCAAGCAGATCACGCTCAATCTCCTGTCGAACGCGGTGAAGTTCACCGGCGAAGGCGGCCGCATCCTCGTCCGCGCCCGCAAGGCCTATGGTGCCATGGTCGTGACCATCGAGGACAATGGCTGCGGCATTCCGCGCGAGGCGCTGAAGAAGCTCGGCCGGCCCTTCGAGCAGGTGCAGAACCAGTTCTCCAAGAGCCATGCCGGCTCCGGTCTCGGGCTGGCGATCTCGCGCTCGCTGGCCGAATTGCATGGCGGCGCGCTCAAGATCCGCTCGACAGACGGGGTCGGCACGATCGTGTCGATCCGCATTCCGGAGCGGAAGGCTCCCGTCCGGCAGGCTGCGTAAAGCCTGACAGCGGCGAAAGAAAAGCCCCGGAGCGTGCGCTCCGGGGCTTCCGCCACTCCCACCGATCCAGGGATTATTCGACGTCGCCGCCGTTGGAGCCATCATGCCCCTGGCCGCCCCCTTGGCCGCCACCGTGATGACCGCGCCAGCCGCCGCGATGGTGCCAGGCCCCCATGCCACGCATCTCGCGCTTCTCGAGCTTGCCGTCGTCGTTCTTGTCGAGAAGCGCGAAGAGCTTCTTTTGCCGGCCCTCGACCTCGTCCAGGGTCAGTACGCCAGCGCCCTTGGTGTCGAAGCGGGCGATCATGCGCTTGGCCATGCGCTCGTAGTGCTCCTTCTCGAGTTGCGCGGCGAGTTCTTCGACAGTGACCTTGCCGTCATGGTTGGTGTCGGCGGCTTCGAAGCGGCCTTTCATCGCCGCGGAGAACTCGTCGAAGGTGATACCGCCGCTCTTGTCGGCATCCGCCTTGTGCATGTTTCCGTGCATGCCTTGCATCGTCGAGCCTTTGGTGCCCTCGGCCGCATAGGCCGTGGTGGCGATGGCTCCCGCAAGGGCGGCGAAACCGAGCGCCAGTCTGGTGGATTTCCTCATGGTCTTCTCCTGTTGCATCGTCACCCCCGATGCGAACGGAAAGCGTCCGGCAACCCATCGCCTATCTACGCTTCCCACGAAGCAGCAGCTCGAAATCCTTGCGAACCTGCCGCGACGTTTCCTTGATATGCGCTTCCAGCACGCCAAGTTCCGGGAGGTCGGTATTCCTGAGGAGCAAATCGACGAGCCCCGGCGGAATATCGTCCGGATCGAGCGGACCGGTCAGGCATAACCTGATGATTTGTGTCAGGGTCGAGTAAAGCGAATGCGAGCTGAACAGTTCCTGAACGACCTGCGGGCCGGCGAAACCGGGCGACAATCGTGAAAGCGTCTCGGCCGTCCCGGTCGGGCGCGGCTTACCCATGACCTTGCCCGAGAGCATCGCCACCTGCGCGATGAATTCGAGATCGATCAGGCCGCCGGGAATAAGCTTCAGGTCCCAGATGTCGCGAGGCGGCTTCTCCTCTCCGATCAAGGCCCGCATCTTGAGCGCATCCCTGGCAAGCCCGGCCGCATCGCATTGTCGCGAGACGACCTCCTCCACTTCGCGCTCGACGCGAGCGAGGAACGGCGCATCGCCGGCGATTCCGCGCGCCCGCGTCAACGCCATGTGCTCCCAGGTCCAGGCCTGTTCGCGCTGGTATTTGACGAAGGAATCGATATGGGTCGCAACCGGTCCCTTGTTGCCGGAGGGGCGAAGGCGCAAGTCGAGTTCATAAAGCACGCCCTGTGCCGTCGCCGCCGACACGGCGGCGATGAGGCGCTGGGTGAGGCGCGCGTAGTAATGCGATGGCGCCAAAGGCTTTTCGCCGCTCGATTCTTCCGCATCCTTGTCGTGATCGTAGAGAAGGATCAGATCGACATCGGAGCCCGCGGTCAGTTCGCGGCTGCCGAGCTTGCCCATTCCGAGAATGGCGACCGTGCCGCCCGACACCTTGCCGTGACGGAGCGCGAACTCCTCGATGACGGCATCGAGCGCCGCGCCGATGGTCAGGTCGGCGAGATCGGAAAAAGCCCTACCGGCACGGTTGGCGTCGATGGCGCCGCTCAAGAGGCGCACGCCGATCAGGAATTTCTGCTCGTCTGCGAAGATGCGCAGGCGGTCGAGCCTGTCTTCGTACTGCCCGGCTCCCTCCAGCAGGGCCGAAAGCCGGTCGGCGAGATAGGCCCGATCCGGCAATTCGTTCAGCAGGCCGGGGTCGAGGAGACCGTCGAAGACATGCGGCCGGCGCGTGATGATGGCGGCAAGGCGGGGGGCCGCTCCCATGATCGTCGCCAGTTGCTTGAGGAGCACGGGGTTGGATTGCAGCAGCGAAAAAAGCTGGATGCCGGACGGCAGGCCGGCCAGGAACCCGTCGAAGCGCATAAGCGCCTCGTCGGCCCGGCGTGTCTCGCCGAACGCCTGGAGCAAGGCCGGCGTCAGTTCGGTCAGCCGCTCGCGCGCCTCGGCCGACCGGGTGGCGCGGTAACGCCCGAAATGCCAGCCGCGTATGGTGCGGCATATGTCGCTCGGACGCTCGAAGCCCAGCCTGGAAAGGGTCTGGAGCGTGTCCGGATCGTCGACATCGCCGGTGAAAACGAGATTGCCGATGCCGGCGGAGAGTTGCGGCGCGGTCTCGAACAGAGCCGCGTAATGGCCCTCCACCTCCTGAAGCGACTGCCGGAAAGCCGTGGCGAAGGCCTCGCGATCGGCAAAGCCGAGCATATGGGCGATGCGCTCCAGCCCCATGTCGTCCTCGGGCAGCGTATGCGTCTGTTCGTCGGCGACCATCTGGATCGCATGCTCGACGTCGCGCAGGAACCAATATTGGCCGACCAGCGCGTCGCGAGCCTCGGGCGTGATCCAGCCATGCGCGGCGAGTTCGGCGAGCATCGGCACCGTCTCGCGGCCGCGCAGTTCGGGAAAGCGACCGCCGGCGATCAGCTGCTGCGTCTGCACGAAGAATTCAATCTCGCGGATACCGCCGCGCCCGAGCTTGACGTTATGACCCGCCACCGCGATCTCGCCATGGCCCTTGTGGGCATGGATCTGACGCTTGATGGAATGGACATCCGCGATCGCGGCGTAGTCGAGATATTTGCGCCAGATATAGGGCTGCAATTCCTTCAGGAAGGCCTGACCCGCCTTTTTGTCGCCCGCGACGGGCCGCGCCTTGATCATGGCGGCGCGCTCCCAGTTCTGGCCGCGGCCTTCGTAGTAATGCAGCGCGGCGGGAACCGATATGGCCAGCGGGGTCGAGCCCGGGTCGGGCCTCAGCCTCAAATCGGTGCGGAAGACGTAACCGTCCCCGGTGCGATCCTGAAGGATGCGCACCAGCCGCCGCGTCAGCCGGGCGAAGAGGTCGCCTGCATCGAGCGGGTCCTGGATGGGACGCGCATGCGGGTCGAAGAACACGATGAGATCGATATCGGAGGAGAAGTTCAGCTCCGAAGCGCCAAGCTTGCCCATGCCGAGCACGATCCAGCCCGAACCTTCGGCAGGCCTTTGCGGGTCGAGGAGTTTCAGCTTGCCCTTCAGGTGCGCGTCACGCAGGAGGAAATCGATAGCGGCGCCCACGCAGGCCTCGGCAAGGACGCTGAGCCGCCGCACCGTCCCCTCGGCACCTGACCCGGCGAGATCGGCAAGCGCGATCAGGAAATGCGCTTCCGTTTTCAGCCGCCGCAACGCCGCCATCAGGGATTGCTCCGTGACGTCCTGTCCGAAAGGCGTCTGTCTTATTTCCTCCACGAGCGAACCGAGCCTGCGATCCAGCGGCTCGTCAAAGAGCCGATCCAGCATCTCGGGCCTGCGGCGGGCACAATCGCGCAGAAAAGATGACAGGTCGAAGACGGCGGCGAGGAAATCCCGCAATGGAGCGGGCGCGGAAAGGAGCGCGGAAAGGCGGTTCAGGCCCCCCTCCCGCGCCGCATCCGCAAGCGCGGCGATCTCCTCTTCGGCCGAAGCCCTGTCCAGTGGAACGAGCGGCCTGACAGGCGCGCCGAACCAGGCCTCGCCATCGAGGGAAGCTACCCTCTTATTCCCCATCAATTCGCTTCCTTGCTTGCCGGGAACGCCATCGAGACGCTTAGCCCCGGATGCGCGGAAGAAAGGTCGAGCCGGCCGCCATGGAATTTCATGACCGCCTTGGCAAGGCTCAACCCGAGACCCGAACCCGGCTGGGACCGGCTCTGCTCAAGCCGCACGAAGCGTTCGGTCGCGCGCGCGTGGTCGCCTTCCGGGATGCCGGGACCGTTGTCGGTCACGGTCAGGCGGATTTCGCCGTCGACGCTTTCCGCCTTGACCATCACCGCCGGCTTCTCGGAGGAGCCGGCCGAATATTTGATGGCGTTATCAACGATGTTCGACAGCGCCTGCCCGATCAACTCGCGGTTTCCCACGATCCCGTGTTTCCCGTCCGCTCCGGATTCCAGGCCCACTCCCATCTCCTCCGCCGCCGGCTCGTAAAGCTCGACCACATCGTGAAGGATCGTATCGAGGTCGATCGGCACCGTCGACTCGGCGGAATAGCCTGCCTCCAGTCGCGAGATCATCAGGATCGCGTTGAACGTGCGGATGAGCTGGTCGGATTCCGCGATCGAGCTTTCCAGCGCCTCGCGATATTCGGCCGTGCTGCGCTTTCCGGCCAGCGCCGCCTCGGCGCGGTTGCGCAAGCGCGTCAACGGGGTCTTCAGGTCATGGGCGATGTTGTCGGAGACCTGTTTCAGGCCTTCGTTCAGTTCGGCGATACGGCCGAGCATCATGTTGAGATTTTCGGCAAGACGGTCGAATTCGTCCCCTGCCCCGATCACCGGCAGCCGGCCGCCAAGATCGCCGCCCATGATGCGGCGGCTGGCCTCGGAAATATTGTCGATGCGCTTCAGCGCGCGGCGCCCGACGAAATACCAGATCAAAAGCGCGCCCAGCCCCATCGTGCCGAGCGCGAACATGAGCGAGCGGCGTACGACGAGGCGGAAGCGCTCCGGTTCCCCCAGATCGCGGCCGACAAGGAGGATGAGCTGGTTGGGCAAGCGCAGGACCACCGCGATCGCCTGGTGTTGGGTTGCCCTGCCCGTATTGGGCTGGTTCGTCCCATCTCCCGGACCCTCGCCGTAGCGGACGTAGGAAAACGGCCGCTCTGTCCACCCATTGGTCGACAGCACGCCGGGAGCAAGGCTTTCGACATTGCCTGAAAGGATGCGGCCGTTCGGATCGGCGATCAGGTAGAGATTGGCGCCCGGCTGCCTGGAGCGCTGCTCGACGACGCGGACCAGCAACGGGATGCCGCCGCGCTCATAGCCGGCGGCAAGGCGCTGCACATCCTCGTTGATCGTATCCCGGGTCTGCCCTTCCAGCATGCGCACGGAAAGCGAGGTCATATAGAAGACGAGCAGGGTCGCGGAAATCGCGAAAAGGATCAGGTAAAGCGCCGAAAGCCGCGCCGCCGTCGTCTTCATGATGGCGCGCAGCGCCGCCATGGACGGTCAACCTGCTTTCAGCATGTATCCGGCGCCGCGGACCGTGTGCAGGACGGGCTTGTCGAAGCCCCTCTCGATCTTGCCCCTGAGACGCGAAACATGCACGTCGATCACGTTGGTCTGCGGATCGAAATGGTAGTCCCATACATTCTCCAGGAGCATGGTCCGGGTCACGACCTGGCCGGAATGGCGCATAAGGTATTCGAGCAGCCGGAACTCGCGCGGCTGTAGTGTGATCTCCTTGCCCGCCCGCTTTACGGTGTGGGAGAGCCGGTCGAGTTCGAGGTCGCCGGCACGGTAGACCGTCTCCACGTCCTTCCCGGCGGCGCGACGGTTCAGCACCTCCACGCGCGCGAGCAATTCGGAAAAGGCATAGGGCTTGGTCAGATAGTCGTCGCTGCCGGCGCGAAGGCCGGTCACCCGGTCGTCGACCTCGCCAAGCGCGGAAAGGATCAGGACCGGCGTGTCGTTGCCGTGGGCACGCAGGCCCGCGATGACGGAAAGCCCGTCGCGCTGCGGCAGCATGCGGTCGACGATGAGGACATCGTAGTCGCCGTTGCGGGCGAGCGTATATCCCGTCTCGCCGTCGCGTGCGAGGTGAGCGTTGTGGCCCGCCTCCGCGAAAGCTTTCTCAAGATAATCGGCAGCCTCCCGATCGTCCTCGATGACCAGTATCTTCATGGACGTCTTATACGCCAAATCGCCCGTGTTCGCTGTCTGACTAACCATGACCGGGTCTCCCTGTCGAGGCTGCTTCAATTGCAAAGACGGCAGCGGGCGATGGGACCCGCTGCCGCCGGATCGGCAAGGATAATCAACTGGCGCCGATCCCGACGCTCCCCGAGCCTGCCCGTGGGGGTGTGTAAGACGGGCCGGCAGGGGAAGCCTTCGAACCTTTCGTCAGCCCTTCGCCACCGGCAGGGCCACGAAGCGACTGTTGTCGTCGCGCATGATCTGCACGAGGACGGCCTTGCGGCCGGCCTTTGCGGCCTCCGAGGCCGCCCGGTCGACGTCGGCGGCGGAACTCACATCCTTGGAGTTAACCGCCACGATGACGTCACCCGCGCGGATGCCGCGGTCGGACGCGTCGCTGTTGGGATCGACATCGGTGACGACAAGCCCCTTGCCGTTATCCGAAGGCGTAACCGTCAAGCCGAACTTGTCCAGCGTATCGGCGCTATTGGTGTCCGACTGCTTCGAATTGTCGGCGGACGCCATCTTGTCGGGGGCCGGCATTTCGCCGAGCTTGACGTCGAAGGTCTTGTCCGAACCGTCGCGCCAGACCTTCACCTGGATCGACTTGCCGGGAATCATGCCGCCGATCAGCCGGGCGAGTTCCTTCGGTGAATCGACCGTCTTGCCGTCCACCGCCGTGATCACGTCTCCGGCCTTGATGCCGGCGGCCTTTGCCGGGCTCTTGTCCTGCGGTTCGGCGACAAGGGCGCCCTTCTCGTCGGCGAGCCCGAGCGAGTCGGCGATGTCCTTGGAGACGGGCTGGATCTGCACGCCGAGCCAGCCACGGTCGACCTGGCCGTCCTTGATGAGGTCCTGGACGACGCCCTTGGCCGTCGAGGCTGGGATGGCGAAGGCGATGCCGACGCTGCCGCCCGAGGGCGAGAAGATCGCGGTGTTGATGCCGACGACCTCGCCGTTCAGGTCGAAGGCGGGACCGCCGGAATTGCCGTGGTTGACGGCGGCGTCGATCTGGATGAAGTCGTCATAGGGGCCGGCGCCGATATCGCGGCCGCGAGCCGAGACGATGCCCGCCGTAACTGTGCCGCCGAGGCCGAACGGGTTGCCGACCGCGACGACCCAGTCGCCGACGCGCACCTTGGCATCGTCGGCCCACTGGACATAGGTGAATTTCTTGCCCTTGCCGTCGACCTTCAGCACCGCCAGATCGGTACGCGGATCGGTGCCGATCAGCTTGGCGTCGTATTCGGTGCCGTCATCCATGCGGACCGAAAACGCCCCGCCGCCCTTCACGACATGGTTATTGGTGACGAGATAGCCGTCCTCGGAGATGAAGAAGCCGGACCCCTGGGCGGTCGGGCGCAGCTTTCCGCTCTGATCGTCATTGTGGTTGCGGTGCTTCTGCTGGTCCTGGAACTGCTTGAAGAGGCGCTTCAAGGGCGAATTGTCGGGCAAATTGTCAAAACCGGGACCGCTGAAGAAGAACTGCGAACTGTCTGCCGCGGCAGGCTCGACGCGCGACTTGACCAGCACGCTGACAACGGCCGGCGACACCTGCTCCACCACGTCGGCGAAGCTCGGCATCGCCTGGGGCGTCTTGACATAGACGGGGTCGGCCAGAACCGGAACCGTGTTGGAAACGACAGCGAAGCCGGCGGCGCCGGTCAGGGCAATCGCCGCGGCTGCCGCGAGGAGGCGCTTGCGGAGGGCGCCATGGGAAGGTGTCGGGGTGTTCATCTCGTCGTGTCCTTTTTCTTTTGGATGCATCGGACCGGCATCCTGTGAAAAGACAGATAGGGCACACGACATTACGATGCCGTTTCCAGCGAATGAAATTTTGGTAATGGTATCAGGAGGCAAGAACCGCAGCGCCGGCCCGGTTTCCGGGGATCATTCCCCACCGGAGAGGATCGTGTCCAGTGCCTTCTTCTCCTCGATCGAGAGCGGCGGGGAAGCTTCCCGGCGACGGCGGGCACCCAGGAGCATGAACAGCCCGCCGGCGAGGAGCAGCACGACCGGCGTGCCCCAAAGTGCGGCGTTGCGCAGGTCGAAGCGCGGCTTCAGAAGGACAAACTCGCCATAGCGCGCAACGATATAGGCGAGCGCCTGCCGGTCGGTATCGCCCTTCTCGATGCGGTCGCGGACGAGCACGCGCAGATCGTGTGCGAGATCGGCGCTGGAATCGTCGATCGATTCATTCTGGCAGACGAGACAGCGAAGCTCCCTGGAAAGCGCCCGCGCCCGCGCCTCGAGCGCCGGGTCGGAGAGCATCTCGTCGGGCCGCACCGCCCATGCCTGCGTCACACCAGCCGATAGCGCCAGGGTGGCGGCGAGGCATAGCGCTTGCAGCACATTTCTCACGACGGGCTCCGCGCCAGTTCTTGAACCGCCTTGCGACGCCGTGACGGCGCGCCGACGCGAAGACGCCTGTCGAGCAGGGAGGTGGCCGCGCCCAGCATCATCACCACACCGCCCAGCCAGATCAGCAGGACGAGCGGCTTCCACCAGGCCCGCACGACCATGGCGCCGCTGGCGTCGGGATCGCCAAGCGACACGTAGAGTTGGCTGAGGCCGAAAGTGCGGATGCCCGCTTCGGTGGTCGGCATCTGTCTGGCCGGGAAGAAACGCTTGGAGGAGACGACCTTGCCCAGCGATACGCCGCCGGAGGATATGATGTCGAAGACTCCGCGATTTTCGGTGAAATTCGGGCCTTTGGCAGCTTTCATCCCCTCGAAATGCAGCACATAGCCGGACACGGTGAGGTTGTCGCCGGGGTTCAGCGCTACGATCTTCTCGCCCTGGAACGTGGTGGCGCTGACGATGCCGAGCAACGTCAAGCCGAGGCCCATATGCGCCAGCGCCGTCCCGAAGACCGAACGGGGCAATCCGATGAAGCGCCGCCATGCGACGTTGCCCGGGACGGAGCCGATGCCTGAGCGCAGGACGAGATCGGTGAGCGCGCCGAGCAGGAGCCAGGCAGCGAGGCCGATACCGCACGCGGCGAAGACCGCGGTGCGATCGACCAGGAGGAGCACGCACATTCCGACGAGCAGCGCGCCGGCGAACGCGGCGAACAGGCGCTGGCCGGCGGCGTAGAGGTCACCGCGCTTCCAGGCCAGCATCGGCCCGAACGGCACCGCGAAGAGCAGCGGCACCATCAGCGGCACGAATGTCAGTTCGAAGAAGGGCGCGCCGACCGAAATCCGGTCCTTGCTGAGCGCCTCGACGACGAGCGGATAAAGCGTGCCCACCAGCACGGTTGCGGCGGCGGTCGTCAGGAATAAATTGTTGAGGACAAGCGCGCCTTCCCGCGAGATCGGGTGGAACAGGCCGCCGCTCGTCAGCGCGTTGGCGCGGAAGGCGAAGAGGGCGAACGATCCGCCGATGAAGATCGTCAGGATGCACAGGATGAAGATGCCGCGGCTCGGATCGGTGGCGAAGGCATGGACGGAAGTAAGCACGCCGGAGCGGACGAGGAAGGTACCCAGAAGCGAGAGCGAGAAGGTGAGGACCGCGAGAAGGACGGTCCAGATCTTCAGCGCCGACCGCTTTTCCATCACCAGCGCCGAATGCAACAGCGCCGTTCCCGCCAGCCACGGCATGAAGGAAGCGTTCTCGACCGGGTCCCAGAACCAGAAGCCGCCCCAGCCAAGTTCGTAATAGGCCCAGTATGAACCCATCGCGATGCCGCCGGTGAGACACAGCCATGCAAGCAAGGTCCACGGCCTGACCCAGCGCGCCCAGGCCGCGTCGATGCGCCCCTCGATCAGGGCCGCGACGGCGAAGGAAAACGAGATCGAGAAGCCGACATAGCCCAGATAGAGCAGCGGCGGATGTACAGCCAACCCCAGATCCTGCAGGATGGGATTGAGCTCGCGCCCCTCGATCGGCGCCGGGATCAGGCGGGTGAAGGGGTTCGAGGTGGTTAGGATGAAGAGGAAGAACGCGGCACCGATCCAGCCCTGCACGGAGAGCACGGTGGCCTTGAGGGAGGGTGGGAGATTACCGCCGAAGAGCGCGACCAGCGAGCCGAACAGGGTCAGGATCAGAACCCACAGAAGCATCGAGCCTTCGTGGTTTCCCCAGGTCCCGGTGATCTTGTAGAGTAGCGGCTGCAGCGAGTGCGAATTCTCCCATACATTGACCACCGAGAAATCGGACTGCACATAGGCCGTGACCAGCGCGGCGAAGGAAAGCGCGGTAAGCAGGAAGCCGGCAATCGCGGCTGGCGCGCCAACCGCCATCAGGCGCTCGTCGCCGGTGCGCGCGCCCGCAATCGGCACGACCGATTGAACAAGCGCCATCGCAAAGGCTAAAACGAGCGCGAAATGTCCGGTTTCTACCATTGTCCACTCAGTCCGGCTGCCAGACGCCCTTTTCCTTCAGGCCCTCGGCGACTTCCTTGGGCATATAGCGCTCATCGTGCTTGGCAAGCACGCTGTCGGCGACGAATTCGCCGTCAGGGCGGAACGAACCCTCGGTGACCACGCCCTGCCCTTCCCGGAAAAGATCCGGGAGGATACCCGTATAGGTTACCTTGACCGTGTCCTTGTCGTCGGTGACGCCGAAAGCGATCTCGGCACCCTTTCCGCGGACAATGCTGCCTTTCTCCACCAGCCCGCCGAGCCGGATGCGCTGCCCCGGCTCGACCGAAGCTGTTTTGAGATCGGATGGCATATAGAAATACGAGGCTTTCTGGCCGAGAGCCACGAAGGTGAGCGCCGTAGCCGCGCCCAGGAAGAGAAGCGCGCCGGCGATTATCGAGAGCCGCTTTTGCTTGCGCGTCATCCGCTCACTCCGTCCGCGTCAGGCCGAGGGAGGCTGCCAGCTTGTCGAGTTCCTTCGCCGCCTCGCTTCCTTCGCCAAGCGCCGCCACGCCGCGCTTGCGGGCATCTTCGGCCTCGGCTTTCTTTCCCAGCACCATGTACGAGCGAACGAGCCGCCTCCAACCGGTTGGGTTATCGGGATTCTTGCGAAGTTCGTCATCAAGCCGCGACACCATCGTCCCGATCATGGCGGCGCGGTCGCCCGCCGACATGGACGCCGCGGCTTCCATCTGATCCTGCGTCGGGCCGGGCATCACGGCCTGCTTCTGGCCGACGGCGGCGAGCGCCTGCTCGGCGGCGCCGTGCCATGGCGAGTTTTGGGGGAGATCGGCAAGCATGGCGTTCCATTCCCTGGCCGCCTCGTCCGTCTTGCCTTGCTGAGCCCTGGCGGTTGCCAGGAAGAAGCGCGCCTTGGCGTCTTTGGGATCGAGCGCGAGCGCCTTTTCGAAGGCGGCCTCCGCGTCGGCCGTCACCATCCCGCCCTGTTCGGCCGCCAGCGCCTCGCCAAGACCGGCCTCGCGCGCGGCGTCGGAGCCGGCCAGCCTGATCGCAGTGCGGTAGGCGTTGGCAGCGTCCCCGAAACGGCTCATACGGACATAGACCGGCGCCAGAACCTCCCAGCCGCGAACGTCGGAAGGCACTTCCGCCAAATGGCGCTCGGCGCGGGCGACAAGCTCGTCGATGGTGGAATTTGCGGGATTCTTGGTGAGGCGGGCGGCGAGCGGTTCCGGCGGGAGGTCGGGGGATCCGAGCACGCCGTAGAAGCTCCAGCTCACCAGCGGGACGGCAAGCACGGCCGCTCCGGCCAGCATGCGGGCGCCTTTGCTGCGAACGGTCGGCTGGCCAACCTTGTCCGTCCCGCCCACGCGAAGGATGCGGCGGGCGATCTCGGCGCGTGCCTCCTCGGCTTCAGCCGGCCGGATCAAGCCCCTGCCGGCATCGCGGTCGAGTTCGGAAAGCTGATCGCGGTAGACTTCGATGTCATAGGCGTCGGCGTCAGCCGCGCGCCGCTCGGCACGCAGCATGGGCAGCAGGATCGCCAGAGAGGCGCCCAGCGTGAGAAGCGCGGCAACGACCCAGAACCACATGCCGGTTCAATAGCCGCAGCACTTGGCAAAGCCAACAGCAATCGCCTGCGGCGATTTGGCGGGAACGAGATGGAACCGGGCCGAACCGTGGTCAGGTAAGGGGAGTCCAACTCCCGTCCGGATTACGGCAGGCCGTGCCTTTGGCCGTATGCGTGGCCTGGCCCGAATAGACCAGGTCGGAATATTGCCGGCAGTTCTGCGAGCCCACCTGATAGGGCGGTCCCGCCGTCACTTCTCCGTGAAGGCCGGACGTCTTGCCCTGCCAGGTCACTTTCTGGCCGCTCGGCGTATATTCAAGCGCCTTGTATTCCGCTTCGAGCGCGGCGCGGCGATCGTTCAAGGTGAAGTCCGCGCCGATCGGTCCACCGATGAGCCCGCCGGCCATGGCATCCAGGATCGGACTGCCGGTGCGCGGGCCCACATAAGCCGCGATCGCCGGGTTGGCTGCCGCGGAGGCTTTCGGGCGTGTCGTTCCACAGCCCGAGACGAATGCCATGGCGATCACGCATCCGACACCGACAAACCCTCTGATCACCAAATGCCGCTTCCTCTCACGAACCAATAGTCGACGCCGCCTGATTCAGGTGCGGATTTTGGCCCTTATTGCACCGCAACACAAGTAAGCCGGACGCTCAAGCGGCCGGCAACCGCACAACTATCTTGAGACCACCTTGTTCCGCGCGGCCAAGTTCAAGCGTCCCGCCATATTCCTCCACCAGGTCCGAAACGATGGCCAGGCCCAGGCCCGAGCCGGGCTTGGACTCATCCAGCCGCTTTCCGCGCTTCAACGCCTCGGCTGCTTTCTCTGGCGGGATTCCGGGTCCGTCATCCTCGATGACGAGCGTTGCCATTGCGTCCCGTCCCGGCCCGTCCGGCGCGTGCAGCGAAACGGACACCTCGCTCCTGGCCCACTTCATGGCGTTTTCGAGGAGGTTGCCGGCGATTTCCTCAAAATCCTCCGTTTCGCCGGCGAATACGATCTCGCTTTCGGATGTATGAAGCTCGATCCCGATGTCGGGGTTGAGCTTGACCATCACCCTGACCAACCGCTCCAGCGGCTGCGACAGCGGGGTACGGAAGACGATGCTGTCGCGTTGCGCGGCGATGCGCGCGCGGCGCAGATAATGGTCGACCTGCTGTTGCATGGCGGCGGTCTGCTCGATCACCAGCTTGCCTCGCCTGCCTCCGACCGCGCGGCCCTCGTTCTGGAGAACGGCGATCGGGGTCTTCAGCGAATGCGCCAGGTTTCCGACCTGCAATCGAGACCGCTCGATCATGCGCCGGCTGTTGTCGATCAGTGCGTTGGTTTCTGCCGCCAGAGGCTCGATCTCCGCGGGGAAATCGCCGTCGAGCCGTTGCGCGGAACCCTCCCGCACGCGCTGGAGCGATTCCCGGACCCTGTCGAGCGGGCGAAGGCCGAGCAAAATGGCGACGGCGTTGATCAGGATCATGCCGATGCCGAACAGCGACAGATAGAGATAGACCTTGTGCTGGAAACTGGCGATTTCAGCCAACAGTTCCTTGCGATTGCCGGTCACGAGAAAGCGGGCGATGCGGTTATTCGTGTCGAGGACAACCTCGCTTTCCAACACTTCCAACCGATCTCCGCCCGGACCTCTCACGCGATAATTACGCCGGAAATCCGCGTCGAAGGGGATAGCCCTTCTCGGTCCGGAAATGGATCCCGTCAGCGAGGGCGAGTGGAGACCGCCGTGCAGCCCGCTCGAAACGGGCGTGACCGACCAATACCACCCTGAGCCCGGCTCGCTGAAGCGCAGATCGCCGAGATCAGGATTGCCGGTCAGCGTTCCGTCATCGGAGACGCTGACGGAACTGACCAGATTGAAGAGATGGGCCGAAAGAAGGGTGCGAAAGCTGCGTACGCTCGAGCGATAATAGAGCGCCGAGATGACGGTGCCTATGATGACCAGCGTTATGATCGCCCATACCGTCGAAAAGGCGATAACGCGGAAAGCGACCGAGCGGGGGCCGAGGTTCACGGATCACAAGCCGCTTACGAGGAGGCCGGCTCGCGCATGCGATAGCCCATGCCGCGCACCGTCTCGATCAGGTCAACACCCATCTTCTTGCGGAGCCTTCCGACGAACACCTCTATTGTATTGGAATCGCGATCGAAATCCTGATCATAAAGATGCTCGACAAGCTCCGTGCGCGACACGACTTCGCCCATGTGATGCATCATATAGGCAAGCAGACGGAATTCGTGGGAAGTGAGTTTCAGCGGCTTGCCGTCGACATCGGCCTTGGAGGCCTTTGTATCCAGTCGAAGCGGTCCGCATTCCAGTTCGGAAGATGCATGGCCGGCGGCGCGGCGTATCAGGGCACGCAGGCGGGCCAGCACCTCCTCCATATGGAAGGGTTTGGCGACATAATCGTCCGCGCCGGCGTCGATGCCGGCCACCTTGTCGCTCCATCGGTCGCGTGCGGTCAGCATCAGCACAGGCATCTTGCGGCCGTCGCGGCGCCAGCGTTCCACGACGCTGATCCCGTCTATCTGCGGCAGGCCGATGTCGAGAACGACGGCATCGTAAGGCTCGGTATCGCCGAGGAAGTGCCCCTCCTCGCCATCATGGGCCCGATCGACCACATAGCCGGCATCCGCAAAGGCTTCGGCGAGTTGCCGGTTGAGATCCTTGTCATCCTCGACGATCAATATGCGCATGATTTTTCCGCTACCCTGCCGGTACGACGATTTCAGCCCGGCGTGGACGCTGCCCGTCCTTGGCGGGAATGAGGACAACGACCACGCAGACCGTCTTTCCACGCCTCGTCTCCGGCCTGGCTTTCGCGAGTTGACCGCCATTTTCGGCGGCAACCCGCTGGCCGACCGAATAGCAGTCGGCCGCGGCGGCGGGCCCCGGCGCGGCGGCCATGACGGAAAGAGCCACCACGACAGGGCAGAAAAGGGAAGGACGACGTTTCATGCCGTCTTTTTAGCGCATCGCTGCTGAATGCGAAATGAATGCGGGCCGATGAAACCCACCGGCCCGCACCGCCTACTTCAACTGATGCGTCGCAAAAAGGCGCGCGACGATCGCGGCGATGCCGGCGACGCCGCTGATCGCCTGCAGGAGCGTATCCGTCAGGGACGAACTGTCGAGCCCGGCAGTGGAAAAACCGAACAAGCCGGCGAACGACATGGCGATCGTAACGATCGACGCCCAGATGGTGCGGGACAGATACCAGGGTTTTATTGCGTCCATTTGCGTTTCCTTTCCGGTTGAGATGGAGGGAGGCGAAGGCGTCAGCCGAGGGCAAGCACGGCCGAGGCAGGCAGGCCGTCTCCGACAGCGGCGCTGATCTGGCGGACGGTGACGCGGATGCTTTCAGGCATGGCAGGAAAATCTTCCGCCATGGAGGCCGCCGTGTAGGTCAATGAGGGCGACGCTACCGATAGCGAGCGCACTACTCCCCCGCCGTCCGCCGCGATATCCACGCGATAGGTTTCGGTTTCCTCGCCAAGCGGGATTTCGGACGCAAGCCAGCTATCCGCGTCGATGCGGCCGCGGCGGATCCACGAGATGTCGATATCGCCGCCCGGCCGCTTCACGGCCTTCAGGTGCACCGGCGACAACGGGGTCAACGCGCGTAATCCGCCCGTTTCCGAATATGCGCCGAAGGCCGGGCCTGAGAAATCCTCGCCGCTCGGCCCGACACGCCAGTTGAGTGGCAGGCCTATTTCCGAGGAAAGCAGGCCCGCCGGCTTCACCGCCTCGTCGAGGAGAACAAAGGAAGCGCCGACCGGCGCGCCGGCCGCCATTGCGTCCTCGGTTCCAAGCTGGCCGCGTAGCAGGCCGCCAAGCCGCCAGACGGAAGGCGCGATCTCTTCGGCCGTCTGGAACTGGATAAGCTCCCATACGCCTCTGGCCGAACGAATGGCCGCTGCGTTGCCGCCGTTGAGAAACTGAAGCTCCGATATGCTCTGCAGTTCGCCGTCGGACAGCCGGATATCGACCGTCGCCGAGCCATCGAGGCGGCCGGAGAAACCGGGGCCGAGCGACTCCAGAAGCTCGCCGACGACGGCGGGCATTCCGATCGAGGCGCGGAGTTCGAAGCCGGCGTCTTCGGGCGACACGTAAAGCGTTTCGGTTTTCCAGGGATTCGACCAGACCGCCACGCGGAACTGATCTTCCGGCACGCCTCCCGATATCATGGGCAAATCCATGAAAAGGACCAGTGGCTCGCCGACAATCGTGCCTGGAGGAACCGCATCGAACGGCAGGATCGGTCGCCACGGAGCCGGGGCGACACGCAGGATGCGCCGCGCCGAAAGTTTGAGCAGAACACCCTCATCGGCACCGGTCACGAGAAATTCGGCATCGTTGCCGAAGACCCGGATGACGGTCCCGGGTTGCGGGGCGACGGCAAGCGCAGGCACCGCCAGGCTGATTTCTTCCCTGCCGCGCCAGGCACGGCGCAGCCAGTCGGCGACAAGCGCCTCCGCGGCGCCCGTATCCATGATCGCCGGGAGCACAAGTGTCCGTTCCCGTTCATACGCCGCGCCTTCGCGCAGCGCGCGCGCAGACGCCGACTGGTAGTCGCGCAAGCCATCCTGGAAGGTGAGCGTGGCGCTCTGGGGAAGGTCGCCCGCGGCAATGTGGACTTTCTCGACCGTGGCGGAGTTTTCGTCCACGGCCGCATCGATGATCTGCACGGGCGCGATCGCCAGCGCCGTCGGCGAGCGGAAGACCAGCTTGCCATCGTCCTCATGCACACTGAGGCCAAAGATATCGACCAGTGGCTCCAGTGCGGAGCGTGCAGAGGAAGGATCGGAAACCACATAGCCGGTCAGGAAGCCATCCGCCTTCGCCGTATCCGGGCTCGGCAGGCCATGATCGGCAAGGATGGCGCCGACCAGGCCAGAGAGCGAAATGCCCGACAGCCTTCCGTTCAGCCAATGGCCGAGCGCCCAGTTGCCGCCGTCACTCCACACGTCGCGGAGCAGCGGGAAGGCCGGATAGGGCCGGGCATCCCACGACCAGACATAAAGGCGCGAAGGATCGACCATGCGGCCGCCATAGACGAGCGAAACCGGGTTCGTGCCATTCCCGAAGCCCGGATCGCCGGGGTCCCAGTAGCGGCCATGCGCCTCAAGAAAGCGCTGCTGCGCCAGGTCGGACCGCCCGCCGCTGGAAAAATATGGCGAAGCGCTCTCGGAGGACTTTGGATCCGGAAAGACGTTGGGCTGGTTCGGCCCCAGATCGATGGCGGGGCAGCCGATCTCGGTGAACCAGACCGGCTTGCCGCAAGCCGCCCAGGCGGTGGGTATCGATGCCTCCACTCCGCCTACGCGATTGTAATGTGCGCTCGACCACCAGCCCACGATATCCTTGTAGCGGTAGGTCCAGGGCTTGCCGTACCCGCCGTCCGTTATTGCGCTGCGCCGGCGGTTCTTCCTGTCTTCGTCGCTTGCGTAATACCAGTCGAAACCCTCGCCGCCGGCGATCGCGGCACGCAGGCCGCCGGGGTCGTAGGGACCTTCGAAACCATCAGGATTGCCGCCGGCATAGTCGGCGGCGCGCCAATCGGAAAGCGGCATGTAATTGTCGATGCCGACCGCGTCGATCGCCTCATGGGCCCAAAGATCGTCGAGATGGAAGAAGACGTCGCCCGATCCGTCCGCCGGATGGTGGCCGAAATATTCGCTCCAATCCGCGCCGTAGGTTGTTTTAGCGGTCGGGCCAAGAATGGCGCGCACGTCGGCCGCCAGCGAACACAGGCGCGCCACGAAAGGAAAATTGTCCCTGTCGTCGCGCAGCGTCGTGAGACCGCGAAGCTCCGAGCCGATCAGGAAAGCATCGACGCCGCCCGTCGTCGCGGCAAGGGAGGCATAGTGGGTCACGAAGCGCCGATAGCCCCAATCCGACCCGGTGCCGTAGAACGCATCGACCTCCGCCGCGATCGCCTCGGTTCGGTCCGGCGAGCCGGGGAGGCCCGGCGCGGGGATGCAGGTGATGCGTCCGCGCCACGGATAGGCTGGCTGGGCGTCGGCGCCATAGGGATCCGGCAGCGCGTTGTCGGCCGGTACGTCCATCATCACCAACGGGTAAAGCGTGACCTTGAGCCCCCTCGCCTTGATCTCTGCAATGGCGTCGAGCACCGAACGGTCCGACGGCGTGCCGCCATAAGCCGGCGACCCGTCGCTCTTGGACACCACCACGGCGTTGCCCCGGTCGACGCCCGAAACCTTCCATCCCTGTGACAGTCCGTCCGGATTGCCTTGGGTCACGGCCGGACGGATCCTGCACGAGCCTGCGCGCAGGTCGCTGCCGAACCAGGCGACCACGAGGGCCACGTTCTCGAGGTGCGGACACAGCGCCTGCAGCTCGTCGAGTGAGGCTGCCATGTCGGACGCAGCGGTCAGGACATGCCGGTTCACCGGCTGCGTTTCGCCCTGGCGGATCCGCAGGGTGACCGGCTTCGGTTCGAGACCGTATTCGGTCGAGCCGGGTATGAGGGTGACCGCACGTATCTGCCTGTTGAGGTCGTCGCAGGGGCGCATGACCTCGAACTGGAACTGCGGTATGCGGTTGCCGTAATCGTCGAGCGGGAAACGGTCGATGACGGCATAGGCTATGCCGTGATAGGCCGGGGCGTTGCCGGTGCCCTGCTTGGCCTCGATCAAAGGGTCGGGAAGCTCATCCTCCGTGCCGTTATAGATGCGGATATCGTAGCGCGTCCGGTCGATTTCCCTGCCGTCGGCCCAGATACGGCGGACGCCGGCGATCTCGCCTTCGCAGAGCGCGAATGCGGCATTTGCGAAATAGGAATAGGTCGTGACCTTCGGTCCGCCCTTCCCGCCCTGGCGCTTGGTGGTGCGCTTCTCTTCGAAGCGCGTCGCCCATATAAGCGTCCCGCCGGTGCGCGCGGTGCCGTAAATGCGAGGGACCGAGGCCCCGTCCTCGGCGGAAAAAGGCCTGGGTGTCGCAAGGCGTGGCCCTTCGATATGGCGGGTGCTTTCGATGAGCGCACTGTCGACCAGATAACCGGCCGTCGCGCCGACGGCAGATCCTATTGCCGCGCCGACAGCGCCAAAAGCGCCGCCGAGGAAACTGCCGGCGGCTTGCAATACCAAAGTGGCCATGGGCTAACGACCCGTTACGATGGGAGGAAAGGCGAACACGCCGGCGATGCGGCGGCGCCAGTGCGGCACCAGCGCGGAAACGAGCACCGAATGCCCCTGATAGGCGTGGACGAACCGGTCGTCGGTCACGAGGATGCCTGCGTGCTTGGCCGGCACATCCGGCCGCCAGCGGAAGAGCAGGAGATCGCCAGGCACCATCTCGTCCTTCGCCTTGGCAATGCAATCGCGCCGCGCGGCGGCCAGCAAGCGGTCCTCGCCGGTCGCCTCGGCCCAGTCCGCTGCGTAGGGTCCCGGCCTCTCCGGCTCCTCGCCGTATACGGCCTGCCAGACGCCACGCACGAGGCCCAGGCAATCGCAGCCGACGCCCTTCGACGATCCCTGGTGGCGATAGGGCGTGCCGACCCATTCCAGCGCCTCGCCGAGGATCCGTGCGGCAACCGGTGGGCAAAGACGTTCGCTTTTCATGGGACCAGCGGACCTCCGTCGAAATTGCCGCCGTCGGTGGCGTAGCCATAGGCGGCGTCGTTGCCGGGCAGATGCGGAAATCCCCGGAAATTCAATTGATTGGCGAATTTGGCTTTACAGGTATGAAAGCGCTTGTCGCAGCCGGCGATGACGGTGAACGTGTCACCCGGCGCCGGCGCGTCGGCCTGTGGGCCCCACAATACGAAGGCGACCTCGCCGGCACGCACAAGATGGTCGATGATACGCGCGGTCCGGCCGGCAGCGGCGCCGTCCGTCCAGGTGACGAGCCCGTTCGCGAACCACCCGGCGGCAAACCCTCCGAGGCCGGCGACGATGATCGTATCGGCCGTCTCCACCGAGGCGACGGAGCCGCTGGCGGAGAAACCCGCCTGGCCGAGGTCGAAACGGCAGCGCCCGTCCCCCAGTTCGGCGTCGCAAATACGGCGCACAGTGCGGCCGTTCGGCTGGTCGAGGCTTGCCGCCATGCTTTCGAGTTCGGCGACGAAGCGTCCGTCGCTCATCGTTATCTTGCCGATGACCGCCTTGCGGATACGGGCGAATTGAGTTGGATCCGCCCAATTGACGAGACAGGTCTCGACGGTCGCGCCGTCGAAGAGCCCAGCCTCGATGTCATCTTCGGCGAGGTCGGCCGAGGAAAGCGCGCCTTCGACATCGACCGGATCGACCGCGAGTCCGAGCGAAGACCGCGCCTCGCTCGCCGCGAAACCGGAACCCGGCTTGCAGGCGACGCCATCGACCGTCAGCGGAAGATCATGGTCGGTGAAGCCGGAGACGACACCATCCTTGCGCGTCAGCTTCCAGCATTGGCACACCGTCGTCGCCTCGCCTTCAAGATGCGCGGCGAACGCCTCAGGATAAGCCGTCAAAGGATCACCTCCATCAGCGGAATGCTGGGGATCTGTCCGGCCTTGAACGAGTGCAGGCCGATCTCGATGCGCTCGGTGTCGAAGCGCACCGGCACGTCGAATTCGTAACCGGCGGTCACAGCCTGCCCTGCGGCTGGAACAGCGCCGGCGGCGAAGACCACGGTGCCGGCCACGTCATCGAAGGAAAAATCGTCAGGGCTCGCCTCGTCACCCGCGACGGCGATGCGCAGCGTTCCCGAAACCGGCTTCACGATCGGCCTCGCATAGGCCAGCGCGCCCTCGCCGTAGTTCTTGACGAGCGGAAAATTTACCCTCGTTCCGTCGCCAGCACCGAGCGTCTGGTCGAGCGGCCCCGGCGCTGAATCCGGACGGCAGGATTTCATGTCGAACGGATCGCGGAAGCGGAAGGCATAGAGCGATCCCCGCCGCGCCTCGAAGAAGGCGAGCACGTCGTAGAGATCATCCAGCGAACGGACGCCCGTGCCGGCGTCGTAGGAACGCCTGGAAAGCGCGACGCGGGCGTTGCGTTTCTCGCGGCCGGAGGCGAGTTGCACGATCTCGTTCTTCCGCTCCGGGCCGCCGGTCGCACCGAACGAGACGGCAAGCGGGAAGAGCACGTCATGGAAACTGGTGGTGTCGCTCATCGTTGGCCTCAAAGGTGCCTGGCACCGCGCGATACGGCGCGCGCCAGCATGCCGGTGATCTGCCCTTCCGACTTGCGGAAGGAGGCGGCGTCCTGCGCGGTGACGTTGAAGACGACATTGACCGGCGCACCGCCTCCCGCCGCGGCCACGCCGAGCTTGCCGTCCGCCGAGCGGCGCAACGGCAAGATCGCTTCCGCCCCCGCCTCGCCGGCGAGGCCCAGCCCCTTGCCCATCGGAAAATAGGTCGGGGTCGATACGACCCCGCCCGAAGCGAAGGGCGTCACGCGGCCCGGCACGCCGCCATCAGCGAAGTGAAGCGCGCCGCCCAAACCGCCGAGAAGCCCCGAGAAGAGCGAGGAGGTCAAGGATTGCAGCGGCTTCAGGCCTTGGCTGAGCGCCATTCCGGCCAGACTCAACCCAACCTGTCGCAGGATGCCTTCGAGCGATTTGCCGCTCACCGCCGCGCCCCTCAGCGCGTTTGTCAACTCCGAGCCGAAGCTCTTGGAAAGGCTTTGCAGATCCCTCAACGCATCGGCGAAGGGCGCGGTGTCGGCACCGATCCTGACGGTCACGTCTTTAGTCGTGGGCATCGTTTCTCCTCCTTTCATCAGGAAATTCCCGCATCAGCCAAGACAGGTCGGCGCGTGTCGGCGGCAGCGCGGACGCGCGACGCGAAAGACCCGCCGCAGCGGCGAATTCCACCGGCGTCATCGCCCAGAAATCGCGTGGAGAAAGCCGCAGCAGGCCGAGGCCGACATGGATCACGTCGTCCCAGGGAAACGGCTCGGCGCCGGCTGCCGCGGCTTTCAGGGGTTTGGCGAGGCGCCCTCCCCGGCACCGAAAGTCATCGCCAAGAGCTCCGAAGCAATGCGTGCATAGCCCGCCGCCCCATCCTCGACGCGCATGGCGCCGACATCCTCGTCCGAGACGGTTTCACCGCCGCCGCGAAGCCCGGCGCCGATGATGCGGATGAGATCGCGCGCAGAGAGCCGGCCCGAGGAAAACCGCTCCACCAGCGCGCCGAGATCTTCCGCCTCGAACGCCGCTTCCAGTTCGGCGAGCGCGCCGAGCGTCAGGCACAGGCGCCGCTCGCGCCCGTCCAGCGTCGCGGCGATCTCGCCGCGCCTTCGGTTCACGCTCATGGCGCGGCCGTGAAGCCGATCTCGCCGGCGGATTCGAGCGCGATGTCGAAGGTCACCTCCCCGTCATGCGCGCCCGTATATTCGAGCGAGGTGATCTGGAACGGTCCCTTCATCGTGCCGAGGCCCGGCACGGCGAACTGCCAGGCGGCAATGTCGCCGGCGAAGAATTTCGTCCGTATCTTCTGGTCGGAATCGGCGTCCTTGAAGATACCAGAGCCGCTGATCGCCGCGTTCTGCACGCCGCTGCCGGCAAGCAGTTCGCGCCAGCGCCCGGCGGATTCGGCGTCGGTAACATCCACCGTCGCGCTGTTGAAGGCGAGCCGTTTGGAACGCAGCCCCGCCACCGTCACGAAATTTCCCGACCCGTCCCCGTCGAGCTTGAGGAGCAGGTCCTTGCCCTTTTGAGCGACCATTCAAGGCCTCCTTGTGTGTAGGTGAAAATATCTGGTCGGCAATCGGCAGATCGGCAGCAGGCAGTCGGAAATAAAAGCCGGTGCAGGATGCCCCGCCGGGTGCCTATCGATCGACTGCCGATTGCCGACTGCCGCTAGCCCGTCGGCTCCGTCACGGCCCGGAAGCGCAGCAATCCGTGATAGACGGAGAGATCGTCGTCGAAACGCACTTCCGAGAATTCCAGCCTGAGATTGACCAGATCGTGCCCGTCAAGCGGCAGGGACTGGTCGTGCAGCACGGCGCGTACCTCGTCCATGATCCCGATTGCCTCTTTCTTGCCCTTGGCCTTGGACCAGACATGGAGTGTGAAGAGCTGCTCGGCACCGCTCTCCGTCCCGGTGCTCCAGTCGTAGATGGAGGTGCGGCCGAAGGTGATGTAGGGGAAGGCGACATGAGCCGGAGCGTGATCGAAAACGTGTTCGCCCCCCAGCGCAGCGACAAGGCCGGCACTGCCGGAAAGGGCCGCGAATATCGCGCGCTGCAGTTCAGCGGCCGGCGCTGTCATGGCTTTCCCCCCGTTCGAGCGCTGTTTCGACTTTCAGCCCGTCAACGCGGCGAAAATCGCCGCCCTGCCGCATGGATGGACGATAGCCTGCTTCCGCCTGGTCCGCCAGATCGTGCGCCAGCGCCCTCAACGTCCGGGCGAGGTCGTCGAAGGTAATTTCCACGCCCGTCTTCATCGGCCGATCTCCCGAGCTTCGCATTGGAAATAACGTCCCGTTTCATCCGGGTCGTGAACGGTCAGGATGTCAAATATCCGCGTGCCGGCCGTGAATCGCATGCCGCTTTTGACATCCCCGCCCTGCCTCAACGTGATGAGGTGGGTCACGGTCTCGAGCGTCTGCCCGGCGCCGTATACGCTCTTTGCCGATACCGGCTCGATATGAGCGAAAACCGTCGCGACGGCCGACCAGTTCTCGACCTCGCCGCCCATGCCGTCGGAGGCATCCGTCACCGATTCAAGCACCAGCTCGGTGCGGAAGCGACCCGGATCGATGCCGAGCGCCCGCTTCACAGCCGCCCCCGCCTGTAGGACGAAATCAGCCGCTCGAACTCGGGCGGGATGGAAACCGGCTGGTCGCCCGCGCCGAAACCGGCGCGGAATTCGTACCAGTGGGCGACGAGCACCAGCACCGCCCGCTTCAGCCCGCCCGGTACGCTGTCACCGTCGGCACCGAAGCCGGCCGAAAAATCGATCTCGATACCGTTCAGGATGCGCGCCGGCTCGGGCCGGGTGGCGAAAAAGAGCCGCGCCGGTCGTGAGGCGAGGTCAGCCTCATATGTCGAAGGATCGACCAGTGACGCCTCGCCCTCGGTGCCGTAGACCGTAACCGACAGGATCTCGACGACAGGATGGCGCAGAAGCGCGACCCGGCCGAAGCGTGGCCAGCGGTCGAGCGCCAGGCGCCAGTCCTGCGCGATCATCGCGACGCCGGCCCTGGCTTCGACTTCTTCGCGCGCGGCGCGGATGAGGCCGTTGATCAGATCGTCCTCGCTGTCATGGCCGATGCGCAACTGCGCCTTGGCTTCGGCCACGGTGACCGGCTCGGCCGCCGGAACGGTGGTGCGAAAGAGAGTCATGAAATTCCTGCAAGTGGTTGGGGTTAAAACAGATGTCCGGCGGGACAGACCCCCTCTGTCCTGCCGGACATCTCCCCCTCAAGGGGGGAGATCGGCTGTCATCGCGGCCTTCGCCAATCCCTCGGCTGCAGAACGAGAGCGGAGAGTGCGGCCGGCTAATCTCCCCCCTTGAGGGGGAGATGTCCGGCAGGACAGAGGGGGGTTCCGTTCCGCCGACCTTGCCGCTTCAGCAAATTGGCTTACGCCGTGCCGAACTTCAGAAGCTTGATCGCGTCGAAGTCCTGCACGCCGCCACCGACGCGCTTGGTGGTGTAGAACAGCACGTAGGGCTTGGCCGAATACGGATCGCGCAGCACCTTCACGCCGGTGCGGTCGACCACCAGATAGCCGCGGGCGAAATCGCCGAAGGCGATCGGCGTGGCGTCGGCGCCGATGTCGGGCATGTCCTCGGCCTCGACCAGCGGAAAGCCCATCAGCATGGCGCGACTGCCGGGCGCGGCCGGCGGCTGCCACAGATAATTGCCGTCGGCGTCCTTCAGCTTGCGGATCGTGGCCTGGGTCTTGCGGTTCATGACCCAGTTGGCGTTCTGGCGGTAGCCGGCCTTCAGCGCATAGACCGTGTCGATCAGGATGTCGGACGGATCTTCGGCCGGCAATGCGGCGGAGACGCCCGTCACGATATAGCCGATCTTGTTCCACGCCCAGCTGCCCTCGGCCACCTGCGTATAGGCCAGGAACCCTTTCGGCTTGTTGGTGCCGTTGCCGCCGACAAAGGCGGCACCTTCCTGCTCGGCGAAGGCGGTCTCGACCTCGCTTGCGATCCACTGGTCGACATCGACTACGGCGTCCTCAAGGAGCGAGGCGGTCGCGGCGGGCATGGCGTAGAGCTCGACGGTCGGAAACTGCAATTCGTCGAGCGTGGCGGTCGTGGTCTGAGGCCGGTCGGCGGTCTCCGCCACCCAGCCGACCGCCGGGCCGGAGATCGAGAAGGGCTTCTTCAGAACCGCGCCGGATACCTGCCGCACCGAAGCGATGCCGCGGATCGGCGAGATTTGCGCCAGTCTGCGGCCGATGGCGGCCTCCGTCTCGTCGGGCACCAGATAGCCGCCGTCCTGGCTGGAGCCGTAGGACATGGCCTTGGTGTCGAGCGAACGGATCAACCGATCGTCGCCGCTCCTGATATAGGCCTCGAAGGCCTGCTTGTGCTCGCTTTGCATGGCCGGGAAGCCGCCGTCGCGGCCAAGCGCCGGACGAACCTTCTTCAAATTGAGCTGGTCGAGCGCACGCTTGTGCTCGTCGAGCGAGCGCGAGATGCGGTCCACCTTCTCGGTGGTGATCACATCCGCACCCATGCGCTTTTCGATCTGCTTCAGGCGCTGGTCGTTGTCCTGCTTGAAGTTCTCGAAGAGTCGCATGAAGTCGTCGAAGGCCACGAGCGCGTCGTCGCTCACCGCCTTGGTCTCGGGCGAGACCGAGATCGTTCCTGCCGTCATATCGTCGTTTCCTTTCACTGGAAGAGGGGGTCACTGGAAGAGGGTTGCGGCCTTGCGGATCTTTCGCGCCAGGGCCGATGGATCGTTTTGCGCGGCGTCCCGCTCGCGCGTCAGGCTGGCAAAGCCGCGGGTAATCACGCGCCTTGCGTCGCCTCGCGTCAGCCCAGCGTCCCGCGTGAGCCAGCGTTCGAATTCACGGATGGTAGGCAGCGCCTCCCGCGCGCCGAAGCCCTTGACCTGGCTGACGCGGGCGCCGGGCAGCATCGGGAAAGTCACCACCGATATTTCCCACAGATCGGCCTCGAGGATACGGCGGATGCCGCCCGTCGCCTCCTTGCGCGCCTTGACCGTGCGAAAGCCGATGGAGAGCCCGTCGAGCGCGCCCGAACGCATCAGGTCGAGCACCTCGCGCGCCCGCTTGACGCCTTGCGCCAGCTTGCCGCGCACGAAGAGGCCGCGCTCGTCCTCTCTGATCGTGGTCCAGGCGCCGATCGGCTCGTTCGGGTCATGCTGGTAGAGCATGCGGATGCCGCCCACGCCGCGCTCGGCAAGCGAGCGGGCGAATGCCCCGCGCTCGACCCGATCGCTGGAGAGATCGACCGTGCCGAACAGGCTGGCATAGCCGGAAAAGCTGCCATCCGGTTCCAGTTCATCAAGCGGCAGTTCAACGCGCTTGCGCTCCATTCCCTATCCTTTCCAGAAATCTGTCAGGCCGTGGCGCTGCAGCGTGCGGATGACGAAGCCGAGAGCCCACCAGGCGCAGAAGCTGGCCGCCGCCGAGCCCATCAGCATCAGTTCGACGTCGCCGATCGAAGCCGGCAGCGAAAGCTCGTCGGCGATCTTCAGCCCGGCGGCGCTGCCGAAGACGACCCCGCAGGCTATGCCGACGGCGAAGCGGATCCCCGCCTCGCGCCGACCATGTGGCAAGACATAGGCGAGCGAGACCGCGGAGCCGAGCACCGCGCCCGCGCCCTTCACCGCCCACAAAAGGGCGGCGTTGGACATGTCGGACATGAGATGGAGTTCCTGCGAACCTTAAAACTATATCGAAGCGACTTCTGCTGCCTGAAGCGCCTTCAGGTTTGTTGGCGCAGTCGATCGCGCAGCATCGTTAGAAAACGAACGATACCGTGCACTGAGACCGAAAAATCCGCCCCGGCCTCGACCCATAACGTCGTAAGTTCACGCGCCGTCAAGGCCGACCTCAACAGCCCATCTACATATTCGGCTGCCGTAGCGCTTTTGCTGGGAGAAACACCATCCGCGAGATAGTCGATGATTTCGCCTTCGTCCTTCATCGACAAAAGGTGGGGCATATCCTGATGCATCTTCAGTGCCACATCACGAAATTCCGGTGGAATCTGCACGGATTTCCTCAATCATTCCTCGGATAGGCGGTCACAACTCGATAGCCCGAATGGCTGCTCGGATCATGAACAATAACAACGCCTACACCAAAAGTATCTCGAAGGTATGGCTGTTCATATTCGCCGTTTCGAAAGGCTTCTATCCCTGTTTTCGATGCGAAGGTTGCGGTGATCAATTTTCTTCCACTAAGCGTTCCGCTCGCAACCGCGTCTACAATCTCCTTGTTTCGTGAGAGCGTTGCATCGACAAGCTTGCTGGCGGCCTGGATCGACGGAAACGATCCGTCGCGATACCGTGCGATTGTTTCAAATATGCCAAGGTAGCGCTCTCCCCTCACTCTGGCCAACAGTGACTGTGGGCTTCTTCCAACATGATCCTGAATGGTATGTCCGCCAGCAGTCTCTTCTTCTCTCAAATCAACGGAATAGCGCCCCGGATCTTCATCGTGAGTGCCCCCTGTAACAATGGGGTCAACGTCTTGCTCGGCTCCAGCTGAGGCACCGCCACCACCTCCGTCCGTCCATTGCCCGCCGTCGGGATTGCCTGCCGACACACGCGGTTCGTCCGGGCGGAAACCGGCTTTCAGGACGCGGCGGAAGCGCTCGCCCGCAAGCAGCACGCGGTTGGCCGAGATCGTATAGCGGAAGCATGCCAGAACGGTTGCAGGATCGACGGCCTGCATCAGCGCGACGCTCCGGCTTCTCCCCTCGGCGCATAGCCCACCGCCTCGCGCTTCTCGTCGTCGCTAAGGAAGTCTGCAGCGCCGATGCGTGCCCAGAGCGCATCGCGCTCGCCGGAGAGCCCGTCCACCTGGTCGGCGTCGTACCAGAGCCTCAAGCCCGGCCCGAAGACACCGGCGAACCATGCCGAGAGGTCGCGCGCCGTGCGCGAGACCAGCGGTATCACCGTGTGGCGATAGAAGGCGCGGTTCGCCTCCTGGTAGTTCGAATAGGTGTTGTCGCCGGGAATGCCGAGCAGCATGGGCGGCACGCCGAAAGCAAGCGCGATGTCGCGGCTCGCCGCGTGCTTGGCCTGGATGAAATCCATGTCCTTCGGCGACAGGCCCATCGCCTTCCAGTCGAGCCCGCCTTCCAGAAGCAGCGGCCGGCCGGCACGGCGCGGGCCGGAATAGCCTTCCTCGAGTTCCGTCTTCAGCCGCTCGTACTGCTCCTCGGTCAGGTTGCCGCCCTCCTTCGGCGCATAGACCAGCGCGCCCGACGGCCGGGCGGAATTGTCGAGCAGCGCCTTGTTCCAGCGCCCGGCGGCGTTGTGGATGTCCAGCGCGGCAAGTGCGGCCTCCAGCGGCGGGAAGCCGTAATGGTCGTCGAGCGGATGGAAGAGGCTGATCTGGAGCGCGCGGGAGCCCTCGCCGTCCCCTTCCAGCGGGATGATGCGCTTTTCGCTGCCCTGCCGGTATTCGAGCGCTGTCGGCCAGCCGGTGCTGTCGGCCAGCACCCGGACCCGATCCGGCCGCAATAGATGCAGTTCCTTGGCGCCGCCGCCTGTCACCAGTTCCAGATAGGCGTTGCCTGACAAAAGCAGGTAGCCATAGAGCGCCTGCAGGAAGGCGGGGCCGGACAGGCGCTGGTTCGGACGGTCGAGCAGCGAAAGCAGCGGATGTTCGGCAAGTTCCGCCTCGCCCTCGTAGAGCAGCCACGGGATGGCGGAAGCCGTCTCCGCAAGCAGCCGCACGCAGCGATAGACGACCGGGTTGCGCAGGAACCCCTCGCGGGAAAGTGCCGCGAAATCGCGCCGCGTCCAATGCGCCTCGCCGTCGATATGCAGGGCGACGAAGCCGGTTGCGTCCTTGCGTTCCGCAGGCGCAGGCGTCTCTCCGGGGCGGCGAGCCCAGGGCCAGTGAAGTGGCATGAATGTCTCCTTGGAAGGAAGTGCGGCAGGTCGGCAATGGGCAGTCGGCAGTCGGCAGTAAGAGGGTACGATCAGGCGTTGTGCCGCAAGCCGACCAGTTCCCCGACTGCCAACTGCCGATTGCCGATTGCCGATCTGCGGTTACCCAAAATCCCTCACCTTCGGCTCCCCGCCCCGGCCGAGCATCAGTTCCGTCAGCGCCCACACCAGCGCGTCGACGCGGTCGGGCGAGCGGCCGCCGGCCAGTCCGTCGGGGCCGAAATCGCACATCTCGTCCTCCAGCGCGGGGAAGCGTTCGGCATGGCGCACCCTGCCCTGCTGGTAGAGTGCGGCGACCGGTTCGGCGCGCAGCCATTTTCCGCGCCTGGCGCGCACGGCCTTAACGGGCACGGCGGCGTCCACCGTCCGCAACACCGCCGTCACCATGTCGCCACCCTGGTTGACCTCCGCAACGATGCAGTCGGCGTCCAGCCGGCGGTAGAGCCGGATCGCCGCCGCCGCCCAGTCGGTCGGCCGCGCCGCCTCGACGGTAGCGTCGGCCAGCACAACGCCATTGCCGTCACCGTCGAGCCCGGCCGCGACGATGCCGCAGGCGGCGGAGGCGCGGCCGGAGCTTGCCGGCGGATCGACCGCCACCACGATGCGCCGCAAATCCACCGGCACCCCGCCGCTTATCGCCTCAAGCGCGGCGCGGCTCCATAGCGCATCCTCGCGGTCCTCGATCAGTTCGCCGTCGAGTTCCTGGCGGGCAAGCCGCGTGCCGCCATAGCGCCTCTCCAGCGTGGCGATGAAGCCGGCGGCCAGATTGTTGCTATTCGACTGCGTGCTAAGCCTCGAGACCCGCACGGTCGGATCCGTAATCAGCCGCTTCATCAGCCGCGTCGGGCGCGGCGTTGTTGTGACGATCTGGATCGGCCGCTCGCCAAGGCGGAGGCCGAACTGCAGCATGTCGAAGGTAGCCTCCGCGTTTTTCCATTTGGCCGCCTCGTCCAGCCAGGCGGCATCGAATTGCGGGCCGCGCAGGCTCTCGGGATCCTCCGAGGAGAAGATTTGCGCCACCGCGCCGGTGGCCTCCCAGACAAGCCGCCGCCGCGTCGCCTCGAAACGGGGTGGCACGCCACGCGAAACGGCGCGGATGCCGGACGGCCCCTCGATCATCACCTCACGGGCGTCGCCGAGCGATTCAGCGACCAGCGCGATGCGCCCGTAGCGCCGACCCGGTTGCGTATAGGGCGGAAGGCCCCGCACGAGGGAATCCACCCATTCGGCGCCGCTCCTGGTCTTGCCGGAGCCGCGCCCGCCCGTCATCAGCCAGGTGTCCGGCGCGCCTCCCAGCGGATATTGGTCAGGATGCGCGAGTTCGATCCACTCGCCTTCCAGGAGGCCCGCCCGGCAATAGCCGATGTTCCGCTTTGCCCATATCCTCTGCGAAGGCCCGAGCAAGCTCGACAATACGCTCATTGATGCGCCCGAGGAGAGCGGCCAGTTCTTCATCGCTTCTGATCTGTTTCTCTCTGGCGGCTTCCTCGGGGCGCACCATGTCGCCGATCCTGTCGAGGCCGCGGATAATGGAAACGAGGCCATCGATCTCCGTCTTGTCGATCCGGCCGCCATTGGCGAGCGCCTCGCGGCCGGCCGCTTCCAGACGGTCGACCAACACTGCGGCGGTCGAGCGGACGCGCTCGGCGATATTCGCGGGCGGCGCGCATCCGACCTTCCAGCCCTCCTTGCGGGCTTTCCGGATGAGGACGTTCAGCGAGCGCTGCGAAGCGTCAGCCAGCAGCGCGAGCGTCGGCTCGGCGCCCTCGGCAAGCGCGCGCAACGCCGCACCCTGCACAAGCGCCACATTCCGCTCCATGCGAATCCTGCTGATGAAAGACGGGCATCGGCCCGCCGGGAAATGATCGGTCCGTCAGGCGCGTTGGGGAGGGCTCGCGCCTGACGGACCGCCCGACCGTGTCGCAACGAAGTGCGCCAGCGGCCTGGTTCGAGAGAGATGACCTCCCTGCCCTTGCCGTCTGAAACTCACACTTTTCGGACGATAACTGAAGCCTACCAGACCACCGTCACGGCGTCAAGGACTTTTTTCCTAAAATTATACTTTGCGTACCCGGTTCAAGGAGGATGTGATATGCCTTCATTGATTCGACGGGTCTATCTGGATCCTGCGGAAGACGATCCTGAACGTGGGCCGCGCATGCGTTTTAGGTTAACGTATGAGGGAGAGCTGAAGGCCTCTCAAAATGATCCTCTTCCGGGTCAGCCAAATCGAATGTCCGAACACAAGCAGGCCATTCGAAGAGTGTTCCACGCGCAGCTCAAACAATTATGGAATACGAACAGATTCCTCAATGAACACACGGTGAGTGCGGTCCACTGGATGGGAAAGTCTGTCATCCCAGCAAATCAGGTCAACGCAAACAGCTCCTATTTCGGCGGAGGGCCACAACCGGAAAGACTGCCTCTTCGGGAAGCAGTCGCCAATCTTTATTGCGAAAATGGATATAGATTTGTTCCGCTAGTGAGAGAAGAAACCTCTCTATTCTGCTCTCTTGACATCCTCTTTCTAAGGCGCGATTTTCCATCGGGGGTAGTGAGTGCTGGCGACCTTGATAACAGAATCAAGACGCTTATCGACGCACTGCGAAAACCTCACAATGCTAACGAGTTGAGAGGAAGCGAGACACCGGGGGATGGTGAAGACCCGTTTTTCTGCTTGCTGGAAGATGACGACCTCGTAACCGGACTGTCGGTAGAGGCTGATATGCTGCTCGGACCATCATTGAATGGAAACGGCAGACAAAGCGATGTCAAACTTGTGATCTCAGTTGAGATAAAGCCAAGAGACGTTACGATGTTCAATTTGAGTTTCGCGTAGGGACAATTTTCTCCATCGCGCGCTCAAACTTGTAAGATCGCGATGTGGATACGTCAAGTATAATATTAGGACTTTTTTCCTAATTTGGCTTTCTTCCTCATCGAAGGCCCTGAACAAAGGGGGCGAATATCGGAAGCGGACCGCTAGTTTGCGGCCGGAACGGGACAGCTCATATCGCCTTCCTCGCACTTCAGATATCCCTTGAAGTCGCCGATGCGGCTCCGGGTCAGGCCATCCAGGCACATCAGGACGATCATGGGGCGGGCGCTGCCGCCCTCTGAGCCGCTGGATTGAAAATTGCATTCCGCGTCCCGGAAAGCGACCCACGTTTTTTGCGCCGTCACCAGCAATTTCATTGTGCCCGCGTCGCCCTTCAACCGCCCCTGGATCTGCTTGTAGAGCTTGTTCAGTTCGGCGTCCGATTTCTTGAACTGTTTGCCGTAGCAATCGTTCATGCCCGCCTGGCCCCCTTGGACATCGCCGCAATCTTCCGCATTCGCTGCCGTCAAGGGCATCAAGGCAAGACCCAGGGCGGCCATGGCCACCGAAACGAAAATCCGCATCTACATCTCCTCCGATATTTCGAGGAGAAGCTACCGGCGTCGGGTCGACGCGGCAACCCGCGGGGCCGCAAGGCAGGTCCGGGCTCCGCGAATTGGCGTCCGACACCCCGCCCTATTGCCGCTCACCCCTTGTGGTGCACCTCCTGAAGTCCATAAACCGGCGTCGGGATACCTTCCATCCGCGCCTTCAGTTGCAGCGCCAGGAACTGGGAATAGTGACGCGACTGGTGCAGATTGCCGCCGTGGAACCACAAATTTTCCACCTGCGTCGGCTTCCACATGTTGCGCTCTTCGCCTTCCCACGGGCCGGAATCCTTCGGCGTGCCGGAGCCCAACCCCCATACCTTGCCTACCCTGTCTGCGGTCTCGCGGTCGATGATGTCGGCCACCCAGCCGTTCATCGAGCCGTAGCCGGTGGCATAGACGATCAGATCGGCGGGGGTTTCCTTGCCGTTGCCGAGCTTGACGCCGCGCTCGGTGATCTCCTCCACCTGGCCGCTCTCCAGCTTGATCTTGCCGTCGATGATCAATTGCGAGGCTCCGATGTCGATATAATAGCCGGAGCCGCGCCGCAGATACTTCATGAAGAGGCCGGAATCGTCAGGGCCGAAATCGAGCTGGAAGCCGACTTTCTCCAGTGCCTCGTAGAATTTCGCGTCGACCTTGCGGATGGTGTCGTAGACCGGCTTCTGGAAGGTATGCATGATCCGGTACGGGATCGAAGCGAAAATCAGATCGGCCCTGGCGGTGGTGATGCCGTTTCGTACCGCCTGCTCCGAATAAAGCGCGCCCAGCCCATGCTCCATCAGCGGGGCCGAGCGCACGATGTGGGTGGTCGAGCGCTGGACCATGGTGACGTCGACACCCGCCTCGTAAAGTGCCGCGCAGATGTCGTGGGCGGAATTGTTGGAGCCGATGACCACGACGCGCTTGCCCTTGTAGGCGTCCGGACCCGGATGGAGCGAGGAATGCTGCTGTTCGCCCTTGAATTTTTCCTTGCCCTTGAAGGCTGGAATATTCGGCTTTCCCGACATGCCGGTGGCGAAGACGAGTTGCCTTGGATGCAGTACGACCTCCTCGCCGTCACGGTCGACCACGACCGCCCATTCCTTCTTCTTTTCGTCCCATTTCGCCGACCTGGCGTTGGCGTTCGTCCAGTAGTTCAGCTCCATCACCTTGGCGTACATTTCCAGCCAGTCGCCGATCTTGTCCTTGGGCGAGAAGACGGGCCAGTTCTTCGGGAAATCGATATAGGGAAGATGGTCGTACCAGACCGGATCGTGCAGGCAGAGCGACTTGTATCGCCTGCGCCACGAATCGCCGGCGCGCTCGTTCCTTTCGAGGATGATGGTCGGCACGCCGAGCTGGCGCAGGCGCGCGCCGAGCGCGATGCCGCCCTGCCCGCCGCCGATGATCACGCAATAGGGCTGCTTGTCGTAGCCCAGCGTCCGCGCCTCCTCCTCGCGTTCCTCCTTCCATGATTTCGCGCCGGGATTCTGGCCGTGCCTGGCGCCGAGCGGCCGGGTGAAACCGGCTCTCTCTCCATGCCCCTTCAATTCCGCCATGGTGGTGAGGAGCGTCCAGATCATTCCGTCCTTCAGGCGGATATGGCCGTAGCCGTGCGCGACTTCGGTCTCGAAGGTGATCCACGCCTCGGTGACGCCGTCCGCCTCCGTCGCTTCCTCGCCTTCCGCGACCTTCCAGCCGGTCGGCTTGGCGGATTCGAGCTGCGCGCCGAGCATGTCGCGGACCTCGCCACGACCCTCCATGGTGCGGATGTTCCAGGTGAAAGCGACGAGGTCGCGCCAGTAGCATTCCTCGGCGAACATGCCGGCGGCCTCATCGATCTTCCCCGCATCGAGGGCCTTGCCGAACCGGTCAAGGAATGCCTGGACGCGGGCTGTAGGGGTCTTTTCGAGCATGTTCTCCTCCTCTTGGCGCTGACGGAACGAAGACGGATATCCCCCACCGATACTCCCCGTGCCGGGATGGTCGCACAGGCCTGCGCGAGCCGGTATTGCCACAAAGGCGAAAACGGACGGCTCCACGCGGCGGCGCCGTCACATTCCTGAAGGAAACCTTGTCCGCCGCCTTTACCTTCTCCGCCGATAATCGGCGGTTGTGGCTTTCCGGTCCTTGTAGCCTTGCGGGAAAGACGCACATAATCAAACGGGACAAAAATGTGGGGCTTCTTCCCCGGGCCATGTCGATGGCCGCGCCGACGCCTCGGGTGTATTGTGTGCAGGTTTGGGCAACGCTCGCATGGATAAGACTAGCCGAGCCGGGCCTTCCGATCCCGGTTCGCCAGATCCCCTGGATCGAACGGGGTGGAAAAAGCGGAAAAGTCCGAAGGCGACGTTCCTGCTGGCCATCGACGCCTGGATCGACACCATGCTTTACGAAGCCGGGTTCCGTCTGGGCGAGCTGTGGGAAAGCCTCACCATCTTCTTTCGCCGCTTCCGCGTCTCGGGCTGGAGAAGGCTCGTCTTCGAGCTTTTCGGCGAGGCTTTCACGCTCGGCGCGGCCGGCTCGGTCCTTCTGCTGGCGCTGGCGCTGCCGGCCTTCGACGACACGGCGCGGGACTGGCGCAACCAGGGCGATTTCGCAGTCACCTTCCTTGACCGCTACGGCAACATCATCGGGCGCCGAGGCGTCATCCAGGGCGCGTCGGTGCCGGTCGACCAGATGCCGGACTATCTCGTCAAGGCGGTGCTCGCCACCGAGGACCGGCGTTTCTTCGACCATTACGGTATCGATTTCATCGGCCTCGGCCGCGCGATAACACAAAACGCGCGAGCCGACGGTGTCGTGCAGGGCGGCTCGACCATAACCCAGCAGCTTGCCAAGAATCTCTTCCTGTCCAACGAGCGGACGCTGGAACGCAAGATCAAGGAAGCCTTCCTGTCGGTCTGGCTCGAATGCAACCTCACCAAGAAGGAGATCCTGCAGCTCTATCTCGACCGCATGTATATGGGCGGCGGCACGTTCGGGGTCACGGCGGCGGCGAATTTCTATTTCGGAAAGGACATCAAGGACGTCACGCTCGCAGAAGCGGCGATGCTGGCGGGCCTGTTCAAGGCGCCGACCAAATACGCGCCGCACGTCAACCTGCCGGCGGCGCGGGCCCGCGCCAACCAGGTGCTGACGAACATGGTCGACGCCGGCTTCATGACCGAGGGTCAGGTGCTTTCGGCAAGGCTGCATCCGGCGACCGTCATCGACCGCGACGACCGCAAGAGCCCCGACTATTTCCTCGACTGGAGCTTCGACGAGGTGAAGCGCATCGTGCCGCGCGGAGCGACCCACTCGCTGGTGGCGCGGACGACGATCGACATGAACATCCAGCGCGCGGCGGAGGAATCGCTGGAGTTCAATCTCAGGCAGTACGGCAAGCAGTACGACGCCTCGCAGGGCGCCATCGTGGTCATCGACAATACCGGCGCGGTGCGCGCCATCGTCGGCGGTACCGATTACGGCGCCAGCCAGTTCAACCGCGCCACGCGCGCCGAGCGCCAGGCGGGCTCCTCCTTCAAGCCATACGTCTATGCGGTGGCCATGGAAAAGGGGCTGACGCCGGAAACGAAGATATCCGGCGCGCCGATCAACTGGGGCGGCTGGTCGCCAGGCAATTACTCGCGCGGCGAAGGCGGCATCATGACGCTCGCCAACGCGCTGGCGCATTCGGTCAACACCGCCGCCGTGCGGCTCGCCCACGACACCACCGGCCTCGCGCCCGTCAAGAAGCTTGCCGAGGCGATGGGCGTGGAATCGCCGCTCAACGGCCACAAGACCATGGTGCTCGGCACATCGGGCATGACCGTCATGGATCAGGCGACCGGCTACAGCGTCTTCCAGAGCGGCGGCATGGCCGGCACCCGCCACGGCATCATGCAGCTTTCAGACCGTTCGGGAAAGGTGATCTGGGATTTCCCGCGCGACGCCCCGAAGCCCCACCGTGTGCTTTCCGAAAAAGCGGCGGCGGAGATGAATTCGATGCTTGTCGGCGTCACGCAACGCGGCACCGGGCGGCGCGCGCAACTGCCGATGACGCTCGTGGGCGGCAAGACCGGCACCACGCAATCCTATCGCGACGCATGGTTCGTCGGCTTCACCGGCAACTACACCTGCGCCGTGTGGATCGGCAACGACGACTATTCGCCGATGAAGCGCATGACGGGCGGCACCGTGCCGGCCATGACATGGGAACGGCTGATGGCCTATGCCGAGCAGAATATCGAGTTGAAGCCGATCTTCGGCATCGACGACAGCCTGCTGACGCCCAAGGAGATCGCGAGCGCCAAGGACAAGACCGACGAGGCGCCGCGCGAGGAGCGCCCTCGCCTGCTTTCCTCGGCGACGACGAAAGTGCTGAAGGACGTCGCCAGGATGTTCGAGGAAGCCACGGTGATCGATACGCCGATCGGTCCGGAAGCGCTTTCCTCGCTGTGAACCCGCACCGCTTGCTTCGGCAGGCACCTCCAAGGTACAGCCTGACAATCCGCATCCGTTCCGGCGCCTCATGTTCCGCACCGTCGTCCCCATTTTTGTCGCGCTTGCCATCGCCATCGGCGGCGGCGCCTGGAGCCTGCGTTACGCGCTCGATCACGGCTTCGGCATGGAAACGCTTACCGTCGGCCCCTGGCAGGCCAATCCCGATCTCGGGACGCCGGACGCATCGGCTTATGCCAAGGCCGTGGTCGCGCGCCGGGGCGAGTTGCCGCTCGGACGCGCGGAGGGGCTGGCCTTCCATGCCTCGGAAGATAGTTCCGGCAAGGCGCTGGAACGCAACTGCTCCTACCGCATCGCCGGGCAATTGCCGGCGGCACGCTTCTGGACGCTCCATGCCGCCGACCCGCAGATGAGGCCGCTGCCCGAGACCGGGCTCCGGCAGGCGGCGCTCCAATCCATGGCGGTTCTTCACGAGACAGACGATGCAGTCGTGGTTACGGCGTCCGCGCACCCGACGCCGGGCAATTGGCTCCCCTTGTCCGGCGCGGGCCGGATGATACTGGTCCTCGCTCTTTACGATACGCCGATCGCAAGCAGCACCGAGATTTCAAGGGTCCTGCTGCCACGCATTTCCAGGCTGGGTTGCGAATGACCCGCCTGCTCTACGCGATCCTGGTGGGGCTGGTCGGCGCGGGCGTGGTGCACGCCATCGCCCTCCTCCTCCTGCCGCATTATTCGGAGCGCGACGCCTGGACGCGGCTCGCGGCCAATGCCGACTATTACCATTTCACGAGAATGAGCGGAGAGGACGCGCCACCCATCGTCCGCGGCGTCGATCCGTTCTTCGACGCCGTCGCCTGCCGCTTCGACCTTTCCGAAGGCGTCGTCCATGTGAAGGCGGCCGGCCATGTACCCTTCTGGTCGGTGTCGGTCTATAATCGCCGCGGCCAGAACATCTACAGCCTGAACGATCGCGCGCAAACCCTCGGCGACCTCGATCTCGTCCTGGTCACGCCGGCACAGATGATCGAACTCAGGAAAAGCGTGCCAGGCGAGTTCGAGAAGTCCGTCTTCGTGGAAGCGGATGTCGGCCAGGGTATTGTCGCGGTCCGCAGCTTCGTCCCCGACGATACATGGAAGAATACGATCTCGGACTATCTGAACCATGCAAGCTGCACGCTCGGATAGAGACCGGGCTATTCAATAATAACCGCCCCTTTCAGTGGCGCGGCTCGCTCCCTTCCACCCCGGGAACGATGTCGTCGGTGCCGGCCATTTCGGCTGCTTGCGAAACGACACGGCCCTGTTCATAGCGTACGCCGGGGAAGATGATCACATCGCCGGCTTTCGACAGGGAGCCGGGGAAAGCACCGCTCGCGTTCTTGCGCGGGGTGAAGGCCAGTATCATTGCCATATTCAGGTCTCCTCTCGGAATTTCCGGAGTAAACACGCAACACCTCCGTCGAGGATTAAGAACTCTTTAGAGTTAACAGCCTGCTAACGGATCGGCGCTAAGTTGAGGCGAATTGTTTCGAAATCCTGCTTTCGCCATCAGGGCGCGAGCGGGAATTCGAGTGAGTATCGGGCGTATCCGCGTGTCTGCGACAGACTTCAGGCAGTTTCTCACGGCGAGCGAAAAGGAAAAGGCCGAGCGGCTCTTCCGGGCCGCGGTCTCGGCCTTCTGTTCGCTCGTCAGACCGTCCCGCCGCGATATCGGTCAACTCGAGGAACTGGCGCTGTCGCTCTTCGACATGGTGTCGACCGACGCCAGGCGCTTCGTCGCGGCGGCGCTCAGCGAATCGCCCTACGCTCCGCGGGCGCTGGTGCTGCGGCTTGCCAACGAGCCGGTGGATATCGCTGCGCCGGTCCTGGTCCGCTCCACCGCGCTTTCCGGTTTCGACCTCGTCATACTCATCTCTCGCCACGGCGCGGCGCATGCGCGCGCCATAGCCCGGCGCCCCGACCTCTCCGCCAATATTCGCCGCTTCGCCAACGATAGCCTCGCCGCCAGGAAGGAAACGTCCGAGATGCAGCTTCATGCCGAGACCCGCGAGCCACCCGCTGTGAGCGAAGAACCAACGGGCGAGGAGACAAGGCGGAAATTACGGGCGATGATGCGCCCTTCGGGAAGCCATGCCCGCTTCGAAAACCGCTCAGGCAAGGTTTTCGATGAGAGCGCCGGGTTCCGGCACTATGAAAAGCTGCGCGCTACCGCGCTGATGGGCGTGCCGGTCTTCTTCCAGACGGCACTCGCCGACGCGCTCGATATCGAATTCGAACGCGCACGCACGCTGACGGAAACCGGGAGCTACTATTACCTCATGGTGGCGCTGAAGGCGCTCGGCCTCGACGAAGCGCAGGCTTTCCTGCTCGCGGCGGCGGCGTTCCCCTCGCATTTCGCCCACCCGGAGACGATCCGCCTTTTCCTGGAGCGCTACGGCCAGCTTCACCGGGACGCCGCGATCGAAAAGGTCGGCTATTGGAAGGTGGACAGTTTCTCGGTCGTCTCGGCTCGCACCGCCCGCGAGCGGGCCGGCGCCAACGCCGATATCGCCACCCCCGCGCCAGCCTCGCTGAAAGCCTCCTGATTCAGGGCGTCCTCACCGGGAAAAGCTCGTCGGCACCGGAGCCGCCGGTCTCGATCTCGACGATCCACAGATCGGGATCGAAGCGCCTTTCCTTGTCGAGCCTTGCCTCGATAGAAGCGTCGCCGGCAGGCCCGAGCATTTCCGAGAAGCTTCGTTCCTGCGGCTTCCCTTCCTCGTAGGCAACCTGCGGCGCCGGGCCGTAAAGCGTCACCTCGCCCAGCCGCGAGCGGCTGGTGATGAAGATCGCGCCCGCCTCGAAGGCGCCGCGCCTGACGATCGCGCCGAAGCCGCCCTTCGACTGGACACGGCGCAGAAGGGCAGAAACCCACAGATCGGATGTCACGCGCATGGTGGAGGCAATAGCAGATCGGAAAGCGGCGATAAATCCGGCGCCGGCCGCGCCGTCAGTTTATCAGCCCGACGCTGCGCATCTTCGCGTAGGTCTCGGCGTCCGGCTGCCCGTTCACCTGGAGCCCGAACAGGGACTGGAATTCCTTGATGCCCGCCGTGGTCTTCGGCCCCAGCATCCCGTCGAGTTCGATACCGTCATTGCCGAAGGCCTTGAGCCCGGCCTGTATCTTGATGATGCGTGCCTTGTCGGCATCCGGGGAGACGGATTGCGTCGTTTCCGCGTCGACCTGGGGCCTCGGGGCCGGAGCCGGGATATTGGCCGGCGCCGCGGGTTCGAGGATACCCAGTCGCTTCAGCAGGAAGCCGTCAATATGACCGGAGGGCGGCAGTCCGACGCTCTTCTGGTAGGCGGCGATCGCCTGGCCGGTCTGCGGCCCCGTCAGGCCGTCGACAGGCCCTGAATAGAGATTGAGCCTGGCGAGCGCGTCCTGGACCTTCTGTACCAGCGGATCGGCGACAGGCGGCGGCGCGGCGGGGGTGGAGGCATGCGGAACGGAAACAGGCGTCGCGGCACGGGCGTCCTGCCGGCCAGCATTGCTGCGGGTCGAAAAGAATGCATCCTTGTAGAAATGCGGCTGGTACCACAGCGCATTGGCGGAGATGAAGGAAAACGCCACCAGAAACGCGGTCGTCGCCCCGACCCCGAGGGGATTGCGCATCACCCCTTCGCCCGCGCTAACAAGCGCGTCGCGAACGAAGGATGAGCCGCGTATCGGCTCACGCCGTCTTGCGTTGCGTCCCATGGCCTGCCTCGTTCGATGGATACTCCGCGGTATCGCCGGCCTCATCCGCCTGCGCGGCAACATGCGGGCCAGCGACGGGCACGGTGACCGTAACGGTCGTGCCGTCGCCCGGCGCGCTTTCGATCGCCATCGCCCCGTCGTGCAGCACGACAAGGCCCTTGACCAGCGACAGTCCGAGGCCGGTACCCTCGAACTGGCGGGTATAGTCGTTCTGCACCTGGGTGAAAGGCCGGCCGAGCCGCTTCAGATCGTCCGGCGAAATGCCGATGCCCGTATCGCTCACCCAGAAGCGAAGCCGCTCTCCCGTCCGCTTGGCTCCGATCACCACGCTGCCGCCCGCGGGCGTGAACTTGACCGCGTTCGACACCAGATTGATGAGGATCTGCTGCACCGCGCGCCTGTCCGCACAGACCTCGTCGACGCCCGGCGCGAGCGCGACGCGCAGCGACACCGGCTTCGCCGATGCCTGGTGCGCCATCATCGAACGACACATCTCGACCGCATCGGCGAATGCAAACGGCTCGGGATGGATGGAGTAGGTTCCGGCTTCGATCTTGGAGACATCGAGGATCGAATTGACGACCGAAAGCAGATGGTTGCCCGATTCGTGGATCAGCCCGACATATTCCTTCTGGCGCGGGTCGGCGAACGGGCCGAACATCTCGTGTGCGAGCATATCGGAAAAGCCGAGGATCGCATTGAGCGGCGTGCGCAATTCGTGGCTGACGGCGGCCAGAAAGCGGTTCTTGGCAATCTCGTTGCTGTTGGCCTGTTCGGCTGCGCCGGCAAGTTCGGCCCTCAGCGCGGCTATCTCCTCGTTGTCGCGTATCAGCGCGGCGATGTCCCTGCCCTCACCGGCGCGGAACATCTCCACCGCATAGGAATGATAATCGGCGGACCTGCCGTCCAGTCCGGGAATGCGCAGGCGGATATCGGCGCGGGCGCTGGCCGCGCCTTCCCTCACATCCGACAATGCGCAGAGATAGGCGACCCTGTCGGCGACATGGATACGGTCGAACAGCCCTGTGCCGAGAAGCAATTCAGGCGCGAGCCGGAAGAGCCGCATGGCCTGGCTGGAAACGTCCACCACATCGCCGTTGGCTGCGATCCTGACCGCCGCCGCGTCGAGACGCTCCTCCAGATACGGTTCCTCATCGGCCCGGCTGCCGGTCTCGGCGGCACGGAAAAGCATCGGCAGCCGCGCCCACACCGTCGCCATATAAACGAGCGGGACCAGCCATTGCCAAGGCGTCGACGCCATGGCGCCGGGCGCAGGCGCCACGGTCGCAGCCAGCGGAAGCTGGGCCACGAAGACGGCAAGCACCGCCGCCACGCCCGCGATCATGGCGTTGCGGGACCGGCCTATCCACCAGGATTCGAAGAGGAGCGCCAAAACGGCCGCTGAAAGGGGCGAGGCGAGACCACCGGACGCCGCCAGGACCGGCGCGGAAAAAGCCGCGGCAAGGACGAGCGCCACCCCCTCGATCAACTCGCGCCTGACATTCACGGCCACAAGGAGCGCGGCAAGCCAGCACAGGCCGCAAAGGGCACAGAGAGATGCCGCGACCATCGCGGCATCCATCCTGCCATAGGCAGCGAAGGCGAAGGCAGCCACGCCAAGGAAAGGCGCAGCGACGACCACGCCGACGAAACGGGCGCGGCGCCCGCGCTCCGCCGGATCGGCGAGGCTCGGGTGGACGAACCTTTCACACCCCGCCATCAGGCCGGCGATCCAGTCTGCGGATTTCGGCGTTGCCAAACTCACCCGAACGCACTCTCTACCTGCCCGATTCACGGGCTGCTTTTCGTTGAATTCGACCCTCGCATCCAGCGTTTAAGGAAAGTATAAGGCGAGGCGCCTGCAGGTCACCGGCAACGTTAAAAACGCGCTTCCAACGCCCGAACGGCCGGTCAATTCGGGCCATGGTAAACAGAGGGTAAGGCGCGAAAGCATCGCAGCCGACATGCTTCTCGGGCCTGCCGCTTGTTTCCCGCATCCCGGATAAATCGCGGATCCCGGCCATTTTCCTGGTGAACCGTTCCTTAAGCCTGGCATTCCGGCATAAAGCGAAAAGCTGCTCCAGGACCGATCGTTCAAATTTTATGCTTATTCGATGAAAATCCGCGGTGTTCGGGCAAGCGCTCCTTTGCCCGCTCCTGTCATGATCTTGTCCGGGAAAAGGGCTGCACCTGAGTTGACGACCAGGTTGACCAAGGGCGGACAAAGGAGACGGACAATGGGATTCCTCATCAAATCGGCCTTCTGGCTTTCGCTGGTCCTGCTCCTCATTCCGTTCGACGCAGGCGACGGCACCCAGAAAGCCGATACCGTCGGCCCGGTCACCGCGCTTCTGGCGGCGCGCGATGCCGCGAGCGACATCGGCAATATCTGCGCGCGCAAGCCGGATGTCTGCGTCGTCGGTCAGGAGGCGCTGCATACGATAGGGGTCAGGGCGCGCGCCGGAGCGAAACTGGCTTACGAAATGCTCGACAAGCATTTCGACGGTAGCGACGCCCCGCTGACAACGGGAAGCATCGCCAGCGCCGGGAAACCGGCTGAATAATTCCGGTCCGGCTACCAGCCTGTCGGCCAAAAAAGCCCTGCATGCCTCGAATCTTCGTGACGCCGTGCCGGCCGCTCACTATATCGGTCCCATGTCCAGCAACATTCAGGCCATACGCGACGATTTCGCCTTCCTCGACGATTGGGAAGACCGCTACCGCTACATCATCGAACTCGGCAACGAACTCCCGCCTTTCCCGGAAGAGGCGCGCGACGCAGCGCACAAGGTGCCGGGCTGCGTCAGCCAGGTGTGGCTTCTGACCCACCGCGCGCAAGAGCGCGACCCGGTGCTCACCTTCGACGGCGATTCCGACGCCCATATCGTACGCGGGCTGGTGGCGATCATGCTCGCGCTTTTCTCCGGCAAACACGCCAGCGAGATCGGTCGGATCGACGCGGAAGGCGTCATGGCTGATCTCGGGCTGGACGAGCACCTGACGCCGCAGCGCGCCAACGGCCTGCGCTCGATGGTGAAGCGCATCAAGCGGGACGCCGAGGAATCGCTCGCGATGGAAGGCTCCTGACCGGCGCTTCTCTGTCTACCCGGCTGCAACGGGATTGAGCCTCGGGCGGTAATCGTCGGTTCCCCAGTGCAGAACGTGACGGTGCGGGCGTCCTCCCTTCGGGCGTTCGTAGTGACGGCTGAGCGCACCAAGCGCCGATTTCAGCATGATCTTGGCGGAACGGGCCGGCCAGCCTCTTTCCATCTCGACCGTCTCAAGCCCCTTGAGAAAACAGCATACGTCCACAAGGATACCGGAGAGTTCCGGGCCGACCGCGTCGAGCGCGTGCTCGACGCGCTGCCTTGCGGCAAGCGCCGCGTCGGTCAGTTCGGCGATCCCGCCCGCACCGCCGTCACGCCGCCCCGACGCGATGGCGGCCTGCCAGTTGGCGCCGAGCCTCGGCATGATGCGGGCGCGCGTATAATCCGTCCTCAGCCTTTCGCCCGCGCGCCATTCGGCCTCCGCCAGAAAGGGGGAGCCGTCCTTCGCCTTGCGGCGGGCAAGCTGGGCAAGCGGCGATTCCGCCATGTTCACGTCGGCGACGATCCAGCCGCCCGCCGTGTCGAACCGCTGCGGCGCGACCTCGCCATGCTGCTCGCGGTACGGATCCTTCCGTGCCGATACCCGCTTCAGGCCCGCCGCGCCGCTGGCCGAAAGGCGCACCGCGCCGCCGGCATGGGCAAGCAGGCCGGCGCGGGCAAGCGCCGCCAGTTCGACTTCCCCGGCCGCGACCGTGCCGCGCTCGCCGCCTTCAAGGAGAACCATGCCCTCGCCGGATGCCGGTGCGATCCGCGCAGGACCGGCGGCAAGGAACTTCAATATCCTGAGCTTTTTCCTCCCGCTCCCGCCCGGCTGTTCCCGAGCCGCCATTCAGATCGTGCCCCGCTCGCGGAAGGCCGCGCCGGCCACGCGTTCCATCGTCGCAACGATGCGATCGAAGTCGGCATCGTCGCGCATATCCTCGATCAGGTGGCACGCATAGAGCACCGTGGTGCGGTCGCGGCCGAAACCGCGCCCGACATCGCTCATGGTCAGCCGCAGCACCACATGCCCCACATACATCGCGATCTGACGTACGCGGGTGATGTCCAGCGTGGACCTGCCCGGCCGCCGCAATTCCTTGCCGCTGACGTTGAAAAGGGCAGCGGCGATATCGACCAGGCCGTCGCACCATTCGACCGCCCGGTCATGCTTCATGCCCTGTGAGGCGCGGCCGTCACCAATGACGCAGGGAGGGCTCGCCTCCCGCGCCCGATCGATCTGCAAGGTGGCTGTGGGGCGGGTGGCTGTCGCTTGTTGCACTGAAACATATCCCCCTTCATTAGGAATATGTTCTTATACTGGACTCCCGCCGATGCGTGAACAAAATACGAACATGAAATTCGGGACAAAACAACCAACAAGCTGATTCCGCTGATTTATCTCCCCTCCATCGTATTCTTCCCGGCGAATTTTCTCCCCGCTTTCGCCGGCCGCACGACAATCGCTCACCACTTGCGCGAGGAATGCGGATGGAACGACTTACCCGAGAGATCGACGATTACAGGCGGAAGAAGGAGAATATAACGGCGGAGGCCCGGCAGCGTGCGGCGCTTTTCCTTGTCTGCGGCATCGACCTTCCCGACATGCTGTCGACGTCCGCCGCGGAGCGGGATCGCATCACGGCGCGGCTACAGCGGTTGATCGAGCGGGAACGCATCAAAGGCGCACGGCGCCATTGGAGCTATGATCTCAACAGGCATATCGCGCTGAAGCAGGCGCTCGACCGCCTCCGGGTAAGTAAATAAACCTGGATGCCAGACAGCAAAACGGCGCCTCGCGGCGCCGCAGCCCTGCGATCAACGAAGATGATTACCGGCTTTTCGCCTTGCGGCCCAGGCCCATCTTCTTGGCCAGTTGCGAACGCGCCGCGGCATAGTTGGGGGCGACCATCGGATAGCTGGAATCGAGGCCCCATTTCTCGCGATACTGGTCCGGCGTCAGATTGTAATGAGTCATGAGGTGCCGCTTGAGCGACTTGAATTTCTTTCCGTCCTCCAGGCAGACGATATAGTCGTCATGTACTGAACGCTTGGGATTGACGGCCGGCTTCTGCTTGTCGACGGGAACCTGTTCACTGGCGCCCCCAACACGACCAAGCGCCGCGTGAATGTCAGCGATCAGATTTGGAAGTTCCGAGACTGGAACCGGATTGTTGCTGACATAAGCCGCCACCACATCGGCGGTAAGCTCGATGAGCATGTCGGTGCTTCTGGCAGGTGATTCATTCATATCCATTCTCTGACCCTTCGATAGAACTTGAACTCTGCTGTTCCGCTTGTCTCTTTTCTCGGAATTCAGCGATACGGACCCAAGAAAGGCGGCGCTTACACGATTCGTATCGAGCGGCACCTAATTGGCGCTTCGAATAGTACAAGTCAATTCACTAATTCTATTTTCTAGTGAAATACGCTCAATTTATCCTGTATTCTTATAGAAACAACATACGCCACAACTTTAACGCGTTTCACAACATTGTGGCGAGAGCCGGGCAAGCCACATCAAAATGTTGCTGGTCCGCCGTGCGAGGGAGCCTTTCCACACATGGTGGTAAGCCAAGGAAGGCGGGCGAAAGCGGCCAAGCCGGGAATTCGGCCGTACGACGGATTTCCGTGGCCGTCTTACACTTTTCGCATATTGCATTATATCCGAAAGTTGGAACAACCGGCGAGGGTACCGCCCTCAAGCCGCTCCGCATTCTTCCGCACATCCCTCCCGAGGCTCCATGACCATCAAATTCGCAGACGTTCCCGCGCCACAGGCCGAGATGCGGCCAAAGGCCGATAATTGGCACAGCATCAGCCGCATCGATGAATATGCGTGGTTGCGCGCGGATAACTGGCAGGAGGTGTTCAAGGACCCTTCCCTGCTCGACCCCGCGATCCGGTCGCATCTTGAGGCGGAAAACATCTATCAGGAAGCGATGATGGCCGACACGGCCGAATTGCAGAAATTGCTGTTTTCGGAAATGCGCGGCCGCATCAAGGAAGACGATTCCTCGGTGCCCATGAAGGATGGCCCCTTCGCGTATGGAACGTCCTTCAAGGCCGGCGGCGAGCAACCACGGTTCTTTCGCACGCCGCGCGAGGGCGGCGAAGAACGGATCCTGCTCGACGGCGATCGGGAGGCGGAAGGCAAAAGCTATTTCCGCCTCGGCGGCGCGGACCATTCACCCGACCACCGCCTGCTGCTCTGGGGCTTCGACGACAAGGGTTCGGAATTCTATACGCTCCACATCCGTGATGCGGAAAGCGGGACCGACAGCGCCGACAGCGTTCGCGACACCGGCGGCTCAGGCACCTGGGATGCCGAAGCCAGCGGTTTCTTCTATACGCGGCTCGACGCCAACCATAGGCCATCCAGAATCTACTATCATGCGCTTGGAAAGAAGCGCGACCGGCTGATCTACGAAGAGAAGGATCCCGGCTTCTTCATGGATGTCGGCGGGACCCTGACCAACCGATGGATATTCATCGCCATCAACGACCACGAGACCTCGGAATACCACATCCTGCCGGCGAACGACGCCCACGCGAAGCCGCGCCTCGTGGCGGCGCGCGAGACGGGCCTGCAATACGACCTCGAAGACGGAGGCGATGTCTTCTTCATCCTGACCAACGCCGACGGCGCCAAGGATTTCAAGATCATGACGGCGCCGGCCGATGAACCGGGACGGGCGAACTGGCGCGAACTCATTCCCCACGAGCCCGGCCGACTGATCCTCTCCGTCATGGCCTTCCAGAATTTCCTGGTGCGGCTGGAGCGCAAGGACGGGTTGCCGCGCATCGTCATCCGGGAGCGCGCATCCGGCGAGGAGCACATGATCGCGTTTGAGGAGGAAGCCTATTCTCTTGGCCTTTCGGGTGCCCTTGAATACGGGTCCGACACGATCCGCTTCTCCTATTCGTCCATGACCACGCCGTCGCAGCTGTTCGACTACGACATGCGCACGCGCGAGCGCACGCTGCTCAAGACGCAGGAAGTGCCCTCCGGCCATGACGCCGGCCAATACGTCACGCGGCGCCTGATGGCGCCGTCCCATGACGGCGAGCTGGTGCCGATCTCGCTGTTCCACCACAAGGACACGCCGCTCGACGGCAGCGCGCCTTGCCTGCTTTACGGCTACGGCGCCTACGGCATCACGATCCCGGCATCCTTCAACACCAATTGCCTGTCGCTGGTGAACCGGGGTTTCGTCTACGCCATCGCGCATGTACGCGGCGGCAAGGACAAGGGATTTTCCTGGTACGAAGACGGCAAGAAGGCGAAGAAGCACAACACGTTCGACGATTTCGTCCATGCCGCGCTCCACCTTGTCGCGGAGGGCTATACCGATCACGACCGCATCGTCGCGCAGGGCGGTTCGGCCGGCGGGCTGCTGATCGGCGCCGTCGCCAACCTCGCCCCGCAGGCTTTCGGCGGCCTCATCGCCGAGGTCCCCTTCGTCGACGTGCTGGCCACGATGCTGGACGACACTCTGCCGCTCACCCCGCCCGAATGGCCCGAATGGGGCAATCCCAAGGAATCGCGGGCGGATTACCAGACCATCGCGGCTTACTCCCCTTACGACAATGTCGATGCGAAGGACTATCCGCCGATCCTCGCCGTCACTGGGCTGACGGACCCGCGCGTCACCTATTGGGAGCCGGCGAAATGGGTGGCCCGCCTGCGCGCGAAGAAGAACGGACGCAACCCGGTGCTTCTCAAGATCAACATGGATGCCGGCCATGGCGGCGCTTCGGGCCGCTTCTCGCGGCTGGAGGAAGTCGCCTTCGTCTATGCCTTCGCGCTCAAGGTCACGGACAGGCTGGCCAGCTAAAGCACGTCGCGATCTTTCAGATTCGCTCCGTGCGCTTCAGCTTCCTCGCTCTGCGCATGTCTTTAACCCGAAACCGGCGTCCACTTTCGGAAGACATGCTTTAACCCTCATTTCTTCGACGCCGGATAACCGTTCGGATGCGGCGGGACGGCCCTCAGATACGCGGCGATCGCTTCGCGGTCGGCCGCCGTCAGATGGGCGATGTTCTCCTGGACGTCGACCATGGCGCCGCCTACCGAATCGAAATCCGGGGTGAAGCCGCTTTCCAGGTAGTAGGCGATGTCCTTCTCCGACCAGTCGCCGATGCCGCCCTTGCCGGAAGTTATGTTCGGCACATGGCCCTTGCCTTCCACGGCGACGGCGCCGGATAGCCAGCGGCTGTCTTCGGTCCCGCCGAGGAAACTGCGCGGCGTATGGCACTCGCCGCAATGCCCCGGCCCCTCGACCAGATATTGCCCCTCCTTGGCCTGTTCCGACGCATCGGCCGGCAGGCGGACGACGGGCTTGTCCGACAGATAGAGCAATTTCCACAGCCCGATGCCGCGACGCACCGAATACGGGAAGGAGAGTTGGTCGGGCGGCGTGCGGCCGGACACCGGCGGCAGCGTCTTGATGAAGGCGAAGAGGTCGGCGACGTCGCCGAGTTTCATCCGGGAATAGGAAGGGTACGGGAAGGCCGGGTAATAATGCCGGCCCTCCGGCGAAACGCCGCGCTTCAGCGCGTTGGCGAAATCGCCAAGCGTCCACGCACCTATGCCGTCCGCCTTGTCGGGCGAGATGTTCGGCGGCACGAAGATGCCGAACGGCGTCTTGAGTTCCAGCTCGCCGGCCAGTTGCAGCCTGGCGTCGCCCTTTGCGCCGGGGCGGCCATGACAGGAGATGCAGCCGCCGGCCCAGAATATACGCTCGCCCCTCGCCGCGTCGCCGGGAGCAAGGTCGGCGACGCTTTTCGGATCAAGCCCTCGCGGGATCGTAAGCAGCCAGAAGGCCAGCCCCCCGGCCACCACCAGAACGATAATGGCCAGGATCAGGCGGCGAACCGTCATGAGGCATGAACCTTAGGCTATTTCAGGCGGTAGTCCTGATGGCAGGTCTTGCAATGCCCGAAGACCGGCGTGACCGCGGCCTTGAAGGCGTCGAGATCGGCCGGGCCGTCCTTGCCCGCGGCCTTCGCCGCGGCATCCGCATCCGCCCGGAATTTCGCCAGTTCCGCCTCGAAGCCGGCATTGTCGGACCAGATTTTAGGCGAGGCCTTGGTATCGCCCTTGTCGGATCCTTCGGGGAAGAAGGAGCCGTAGGAATGCGCGACCGCGCGCAGGGTCATGATCGCCGATTTGGCGATGGCCGGATTGTAATCGAGGTCGCCCTTCAGCATCGCGGCGGAAACGCCGGCCGCCGCGCCATTGGCGTCCATGAGCGTCTTTCTCGTGGCGATGGGGTCGCCTGCCGCCATGGCTACCGTGACGGCCGACAGCATGACGGCGGAAACGGCGAGTACGATTTTCTTCATTCCTCTCCTCCAGGGCTTTGAGGGCCGATGCGCCCACCGCCAACAACGCTGATGATGGCGGTTTAATTCCTCCGTTTCTTCTCACTCTTGCGTGAAGTCGCGCATTTCGTCGGTGACGGTCCGTCAACGAAAAAGACCCCGGTATTACCGGGGTCTTTGCTGGAGATTTATCAGGAGGCTTTCTCGTAAAGCTTCAGAACGTGATCCCAGTTGATCAGATTATCGACGAAGGCCTCCAGATATTTCGGACGGGCATTGCGATAGTCGATGTAGTAGGAATGTTCCCACACATCGACGCCGAGGATCGGCGTCGCGCCGTGGACGAGCGGGTTCTCGCCGTTCGGCGTCTTGGAAATCTCGAGCTTGCCGTTCTTCACCGAAAGCCAGGCCCAGCCGGAGCCGAACTGCGTCGCGCCGGCATTGATGAAATCGGCGCGGAACTTGTCGTAGCCGCCGAGGTCGCTGTCGACAGCCTTCTGAAGGGCGCCGGGAAGCTTCTTGCCGCCGCCGCCCTTTTTCATCCACGGCCAGAAATGGGTGTGGTTGTAGTGCTGGGCGGCGTTGTTGAAGAGACCGGCATTCTTGCCGAAGGACTGCTTCACCACCTCTTCCAGCGACAGCTTGTCCATGCCCGCTTCGGCGGCCAGCTTGTTGCCGTTGTCGACATAGGCCTTGTGGTGCTTGTCGTGGTGATATTCGAGCGTCTCCTTGGACATATAGGGCTGGAGAGCCTCGTAGTCGTAAGGCAGCGGCGGCAGTTCAAAGGCCATGATCGGTCTCCCTCATTACGTGATGAAACTTATAGACAAGATAGGTTCTATCGGGTCCCGGACAAGTCCGGGAGGCGTGTCCGCGTCTCTTTTAGCGGCTCATCCGGCGGCTGTCGAATGCGCCCATTCCCAATAGAGTTCGCGCGCCTTCTTGGCGACGGGTCCGGGCTGGAGGTCACGGCCCTCGATGCGCGTGATCGGTACGACCTTGGAGTGGTTGCCGGTCGAGAAGATCTCGTCTGCCTCCATAAAATCGATGACCGACAAAGTCTTTTCAATCGTGCGGAAGCCGTAATCGGCGAGCAGCGCGACGGTGCGCGAACGGGTGATGCCCGACAGGAAGGTGCCGTTGGCGGCCGGCGTGAAGACATGCCCGTCCTTGACCATGAAGATGTTCGACGAGCCGGTTTCCGCGACGTTGCCCAGCATGTCCAGCACGAGTGCGTTGTCGAAGCCGCGGCTCTTCGCTTCCATGATGGCGCGGCCGTTATTCGGGTAAAGGCAGCCGGCCTTGGCGTTGGTCGGCATGGTTTCGATGGTCGGGCGGCGGAAGGGCGACACGGTGACCGAAAAGCCGGACGGCTCGATCATCGGCGCTTCGTAGAGGCAGAGGCAGAAGCGGGTCGATTCCGGATCGGCCGGCACGCCCATATAGCCGCCATGCTCGGCCCAGTACATCGGCCGGATATAGACCGCCGTCTTGCCGTCGAACTTCTTCAAGCCTTCCCAGGTGAGGCCGATGATCTCGTCGGCCGCCATCGTCGGCTCCAGTCCGAGAGCGACGGCGGAATTGTTGACCCGCGCGGCATGGCGGTCGAGATCGGGCGATACGCCCTCGAACCAGCGGGCGCCGTCGAAGACGCTCGATCCAAGCCACATTACATGGCTGCGCGGCCCGACGAGCGGCACATTGCCCTCATGCCAGTCGCCATCGACATAGGTCCAGGTCAGCGTCTGGGCGGCGGTATCCACTTTCATTCGAGCATTCACTCCACGTGATCGCGTATGGTCGCCATGGAAGGCGTTTTGGACGTCATCGTCAATCGTCATGGCATAACAAATCCTAGTCCAGACATAGTCGCGCCTGCCGTGACAACGCGTTAAGATTGCGCTTTCGATTTCCCTCCCCGAGGATGGCATGCGGTATTCGGCCTTCGTCTTCGACGCTTACGGAACGCTTTTCGACGTCCATGCGGCGGTGCGCCGTCATGCCGCCGAGGTCGGGCCCGACGGCCAGGCCATCTCGGAGCTTTGGCGCATCAAGCAGATCGAATATTCCTGGGTGCGGACGCTGATGGGATCGTATCTCGATTTCTGGCAACTCACCGAGCAGGCGCTCGACTTCGCCTTCGCCAAATATCCCTCCGCCGATCCCGCGCTGAAGCCGAAGCTGCTCGACGCCTATCGCGATCTCGACTGCTATCCGGAAGTGCCGGCGATGCTGAAGGCGCTCAAGGCGGAAGGCGCACGCGTGGCGATCCTCTCCAACGGCTCGCCCGCCATGTTGGAGACGGCCGTCAGGAAGGCGGCTCTCGATACCGTTCTCGACGATGTGTTCTCGGTCGACCCCATCGGCCGCTTCAAGACCGACCAGTCCGTCTACGAACTGGTCACCACGGCCTGGCGGCTCTATCCCGAAGCGATCTCCTTCCAGTCGTCCAACCGATGGGATATCGCCGGCGCCACGAAATTCGGCTTCCGCACGGTCTGGATCAACCGCGCCAACCAACCTGACGAATATATGGATCACAAGCCGAGCGTGATCCTGCCAAGTCTCGACCGGCTGGTGGCCTCGACCTGAGAAATTCCCGCCGAGCGAGAGTTCCGTTGCCGGAATGCAACAAACCGGCACGTTCGTTCGTTTCCAGCCCGACGGTCTATTTCCGGCCGCATTTCACCGTTGTTTTCCCGCAATCGTTGTTTCGGGGGAGGATAACGAAGCGATCAGGGCATCCAGACAGGGCTTAAGCAGACAAATGACAGGCAACGAACTCAACCGCGCCGCGCTCACCCGCCGGCGCTTTCTTACCGTGGCGGCGCTCGGTGCAACCTCGACCGCCCTTTCCGCATGCGTGACATCGCCGCCACCGGTCGTACCGCCGGAAGGCTTTCCGTCCGAGGGAGACCAAACGGCGCTGAGTGGGCCGGCGGCGATGTATGCCGCCGTCGAGGATGAAGGACGCCACATCCCCGCCGTGCCCTACAAGAAGATCGATCCGCAATATTACCGGCAGATCGTCGACGACCCCACCGGGGAGCGGCCCGGAACGATCGTCGTGCACACGCCGACGCGTTTCCTCTATCTCGTCATGGAGAACGGCCAGGCGCTCCGCTACGGCGTCGGCATCGGCCGTCAGGGCTTCTCATGGTCGGGCCGGGCGCAAGTCCAGTGGAAGCAGAAATGGCCGAAATGGACGCCGCCGGACGACATGATCGCGCGGCAGCCGGAACTGGCGAAATACAGCGCCGCAAACGGCGGCATGGCGCCCGGTCTCGACAATCCGCTCGGCGCGCGTGCGCTCTACCTGTTCCAGGGCAACGTCGACACGCTCTACCGCCTGCACGGCTCGCCCGAATGGTGGTCGATCGGCAAGGCCGTGTCGTCGGGCTGCGTGCGTCTCATCAACCAGGATATCATCGACCTCTACAGCCGCGTTCCGACGAAGACGCCGGTGCTGGTGGTGTAATCCGGTGTTTCGACACTTTTCCCGATGATTCGAGAAAAGTGTCGAAGTTATTGATTCGGCTCACTTTTCAAGGTGGCAGGAAGCTTTACCGTTTCGTCAGGCTTCCCAATATGCCGCGCACCAGCGCCCGGCCGAGCGATGAGCCTACCGAGCGGACGACCGACTTGGCCGCGGCCTCGGCAACGGACTGGCGCTTGCCGCCCCCGCTGCCGACGAGGATGTTGCCCACCTCGCCCCACATCGACCCGCCTGAGGACTTGCCGCCCGCGGCAGCCGTGCCCTGTTCGGCGGCGTCGGCGGCCTCGCCAGCCTTTTTCTGCAGCATCTCGAAAGCCGATTCGCGATCGACCGCCTTGTCGTATTGGCCGGAGACGGGGCTTTCATCCATCACCTTCCTGCGCTCTGCATCGGTGATCGGGCCGATGCGCGAGGATGGCGGGCGGATCAGCGTACGCTCGACGACGGAGGGCACCGCCTTTTCACCCAGCGTCGAAACCAGCGCCTCCCCGACGCCGAGTTGGGTGATGATCTTGGCGCAGTCGAAATCGGGGTTCGGGCGGAACGTTTCGGCAGCCGTCCTCACCGCCTTCTGCTCGCGCGGCGTGTAGGCACGAAGCGCGTGCTGGACGCGGTTGCCGAGCTGCGCCAGCACCGTATCGGGAACGTCGAGCGGGTTCTGCGTGACGAAGTAGACGCCGACCCCCTTGGAGCGGATCAGCCGCACGACCTGCTCGACGCGGTCGACGACGATCTTGGGCGCGTCGTCGAAGAGAAGATGCGCCTCGTCGAAAAAGAAGACCAGCTTCGGCTTGTCGGGATCACCGATCTCCGGGAGTTGCTCGAAGAGTTCCGACAGGAGCCAGAGCAGGAAGGTGGCGTAAAGCCGGGGATTCATCATCAATTTGTCGGCGGCGAGCACATTGATCGCGCCGCGCCCGTCGGGCGTCGTACGCATCAGATCGCTGATCCTGAGCGCCGGCTCGCCGAAGAAATACGAGGCGCCCTGCTGGTCGAGGATCAGGAGCGTCCGCTGGATGGCGCCGACGGAAGCCTTGGTGACGTTGCCGTATTTCGCGCCGATTTCGGCGGCGCGTTCGGCTATATTGGCCAGAAGCGCCTGCAAATCCTTCATGTCGAGAAGCAGCAGGCCTTCGTCGTCGGCGATCTTGAAGGCGATGTTCATGACGCCTTCCTGCGCCTCCGACAAATCCATCAGCCGCGACAGCAGAAGCGGCCCCATCTCGGAGACGGTGGCGCGGATCGGATGGCCCTGTTGGCCGAACAGATCCCAGAAAACCACCGGAAACTGCTTGAATTCGTATGGATCGAGCTTCACCTGTTTGGCGCGCGCCGTGAGAAAATCCTTGGGCTCGCCCTTCATGGCGACGCCTGAAAGGTCGCCCTTGATGTCGGCGCAGAAGACCGGCACGCCCTGGCTGGAGAAACCCTCGGCGAGCACCTGGAGCGTCACCGTCTTGCCGGTACCGGTCGCGCCCGTCACCAAGCCGTGGCGGTTGCCGTAACGCAGCAACAATTCCTCCGGCTTCTGGTAGGTGTCGTCCGGCTTGCGGCTCGCCCCGACGAAGATGCTTTTCTGATCCGTCATCTGGCCTTTTCTCCCAAGCCGCAGGCCGTCCGGCCTGTTTCAAAATGCGGGGGTGGCGGCCCGCCTCCGTCCCCCTATAGTAATGCTGGCGCCATGCGACAATGCCGCGCGTCGAATTTACGGGCTCGGCACTGGCGGCGGACAGCCGAATGACGCATTGCGGTATGCGGCGGCACACCCTAAAATCAACTGATTGTTGACAGGCGCAGCTGATTGTTGACAGGCGAAAGGGAGGCTCCATGGATTCGGACGTCATCAGAACGACCCGTCTGGCGACGACTGACCGGAGCGGTTGGCTGGCCCTTGTCGCCAAGGCGCTGGGCGGCGCGGATTTCGACAAGTCGCTGCTTTCCCGCACGGACGACGAGATTCGCATAGACCCGCTTTACAGCCGCGCCCGCGACGTAACGCCTTCAGGGCGAATCGATCCGCGTAAATGCTGGTCGATCGCGCAGCGCGTGGACGACACCGATCCGGAAAGGGCCAACAGACAGGCGCTGGACGACATCGGAAACGGCGCGACCGGGTTGGCCATCATCTTCGAGGGGGCGCCGAACGCGTTCGGCTACGGCTTGCCCGGCACGGCGGAGGCGCTCCTGCGGGCGCTGGAAGGCGTTCCGCTCGACGAGACGCATCTGAGGATCGACGTGCATCCGGCCAGCCGGATGTCGGTCGACTGGCTGGTGGAACTCTTGACGCAGCGCCGCGTCGATCCGGCCAGGCTCAGCCTTTCCTTCGGCATCGACCCGGCGGCGAATTTCGTCGGCACCGGGCGGCTCAGGATGTCGATCGAGGCGCTGAAAGCCTCGATGCCGCAATCGCTCGCCCATTTCTTCGCCATGGGCGTGCCGGCGGTGCTGCTGGAAGCGGACGGCCGCGTCTACCATAATGCGGGCGCGACCGAGGCGCAGGAACTCGGCGCCATGCTGGCCGCGGCCATCTGGCACCTGCGCATGTTCGAGGAGGAGCGGCAGCCGCTCGTCTATGCCGCGCCGCATATCGGGTTCGCGCTCAGCGTCGACCAGGACCAGTTCATGTCCATCGCCAAGATCCGGGCGCTGCGCAAACTCTGGGTCGTCGCGCAGGAAGCGTGCTCGATCAAACCTTCGCAGGCCAGCATCCATGCCGAAACCTCGTTTCGCATGCTGACCATGCGCGACGCCGAGACGAACATCCTGCGCAACACCATCGCGGCATTTTCCGCAGGCGTGGGCGGGGCCGACACGATATCGGTTCTCCCGCATACGCTGGCGCATGGGCTGCCCGATGCGTCGGCAAGGCGGATCGCACGCAATACGCAACTGATCCTCGCCGGCGAAAGCCATCTCGACTTCGTCATCGATCCCGCCGCCGGTTCCGGCGCGATCGGTGCGCTCACGGGATCGCTGTGCGAAAAGGCATGGGATGAATTCCGCCGGATCGAGGCGGAGGGCGGCATGCTCGAAAGCCTGTCGAAGGGCCGTTTCCAGGAACGGGTGAAGGCGGCGCGGGAAGAACGCGCGGCAATGTTCCGGGACGGCCGGCGGGCGATCCTCGGCACGACGATCTACCCGGCTCCGGAAGAGCGCACCGTCTCGACACTCCATGCCGAGAAACGGCCCCTCCCCGAGGACGGCACCGTGTTCTGCGAACGTTTGCCGGCCATGCGGTTCGACCAATTTGCGGGAAGCAGCGCGTGATACCGGATTTTTCGAAACTCGACTGGCATGAGCCCAAATCCCAGACAGGCAAGCCGCCGCGCAACAAGCGGCAGACGCCGGAAGGCATACCGCTCCGGCACAGCTATCGCGAGCGCGACCTCGCCGGACTGCCTTATCTGGACACCTATCCGGGCGCGGCGCCCTATCTGCGCGGCCCGTACCCCACAATGTATGTCCAGCAGCCATGGACGATCCGGCAATATGCCGGCTTCTCGACAGCCGAGGAATCGAACGCGTTCTACCGCCGCAATCTGGCGGCCGGCCAGAAGGGCCTGTCGATCGCCTTCGATCTGGCTACCCATCGCGGCTATGACAGCGACCATCCGCGCGTGGCGGGCGATGTCGGCATGGCCGGCGTCGCAATCGATTCCATCCTCGATATGCGGCAACTCTTCGACGGCATCCCGCTCGACCAGATGACGGTGTCGATGACCATGAACGGCGCGGTGCTGCCGATCATGGCGCTCTATATCGTGGCGGGCGAGGAACAGGGCGTCGCGCAAAAGGACCTCGCAGGGACCATCCAGAACGACATCCTCAAGGAGTTCATGGTCCGCAACACCTATATCTACCCGCCAAAACCCTCGATGCGGATCATCTCGGACATCTTCGCCTATACGTCCGAGCACATGCCGAAATTCAACTCGATCTCGATCTCCGGCTACCACATCCAGGAAGCGGGAGCGACGGTCGACCTCGAACTCGCCTATACGATCGCCGACGGCATCGAATATGCGCGGGCGGGCGTCGCCGCCGGACTCGACATCGACAAGTTCGCGCCAAGGCTTTCCTTCTTCTGGAACGCCGGCATGAATTTCTTCATGGAAGTGGCGAAGCTGCGCGCCGCGCGCCTCATCTGGGCGGTGCTGATGCAGAAGAATTTTGCGCCGAAGAACCCGCGCTCGCTGTCGCTGAGGGCGCATTGCCAGACCTCGGGCTGGTCGCTGACCGCGCAGGATCCCTACAACAACATCATGCGTACCATGATCGAGGCGATGGCCGCGACGCAAGGCCATACGCAATCGCTGCACACCAACTCGTTCGACGAGGCGCTGGCGCTGCCGACCGACCATTCCGCGCGGATCGCGCGCAACACGCAATTGCTGCTGCAAAAGGAATCCGGCACGACGCGGATCATCGACCCGTGGGGCGGCTCCTACTATGTCGAGCGGCTGACGCACGACCTCGCCGCGCGTGCGCTTTCCCATATCGAGGAAGTGGAAACGCTTGGCGGCATGGCCGCGGCGATCGAGAAGGGCGTGCCGAAACTCAGGATCGAGGAAGCGGCGGCGCGGACGCAGGCGCGTATCGATTCGGGCGAGCAGATGGTCGTCGGCGTCAACAGCTACAGGCCGGAGCACGATATCGAAGTCGACGTGCTCAAGGTCGACAATGCGGAAGTCCGCGCGCGCCAGCTCGCCAAATTGCAGCAGCTCAAGGGCACGCGCGACGTGACGGCCGTGGAAACTTCGCTCGGCGCGCTGACCGAGGCCGCCCGCAGCGGCAAGGGCAATCTTCTCGACCTGGCCGTCAAGGCCGCGCGCGCCAAGGCGACGGTCGGTGAAATCTCGCTTGCGCTGGAGAAGATTTTCGGCCGCCATGTCGCCGAGGTCCGCACGATTTCAGGCGTCTATCGCAAGGAGATTGGCGAAAATGCCGTCGTGGAGCGCGTGCTCGGCAAGGTCGAGCGCTTCGATCGGCTGACTGGAACCAAGCCGCGCATTCTCGTGGCGAAGATGGGCCAGGACGGACACGACCGAGGCCAGAAGGTGATCGCCAGCGCTTTCGCCGACCTCGGCTTCGAGGTGACTGTGGGCGCCATGTTCCAGACGCCCGAGGAGATCGCGAAGCTCGCATCCGAAAACGACGTCCACATCGTCGGAGCCTCGTCGCTCGCGGCCGGGCACCTGACGCTGATACCGGAGCTCAAGGACGCGCTCAGGCGGCTCGGACGCGGCGATATCATGATCGTCGCGGGCGGCGTCATTCCGCCCGACGATTTCGAGGCGGTGCGAAACGCCGGAGCCGACGCCATCTTCCCGCCCGGCACCGTGATTCCCGAGGCGGCGGAAAACCTGGTCGACACGCTCCTGGCCGCCGCCGGCCCCGCCCGCCGCCACGGCACTTGAAGCTTCAGCCCGCCCACTTGCGAAGCATAGACTTTCGCTGCGCTCCCGGAGTATCCAGACACCACGAAGCAAGGCGGAGCCAGCGATGCTGACAGCATATATGAGGGAAGGCGAATGCCTGCTTCCCGCCCGTGTCGACCTTCAGGCCGGCATTCCGGACGGCGTCGCCTGGATCGACCTCAACACGCCCACGAAGGAAGAGGAGAGCGCCGTCGAGCGCATGCTCGGCGTCGGAATCCCCAACCGGGAGGAAATGCGCGAGATCGAGGAATCGAGCCGTTTCTATACGGAAAACGGCGTGCAGTTCATGACGGTGTCTATCCTCCATTCCTCCCATATCGGTTCGCCGGGCATAGCACCGATAACCTTCATTCTCGCCGGCGACCACCTGGTCACGCTACGCTATTCCGATCCGAAAGCCTTCATGCAATTCGTTGCGCGGGTGGCCAGGCCGGGCAACGGCATCATTGCCCAAAGATGCGACGCCAACTGGCTGTTCCTCGGGTTGATCGAAGCCGTCACCGACCGCATCGCCGACATTCTGGAGAATGTCGCAAGCGGGCTCGACGACACTTCTTCCACGCTCTTCAGCACGGAACCCGGCGAGCGGCCGATGGGCACGCCCGCCTTCCGCGATGCGTTGCGCAGCATCGGCAAGGAAGGCGCCTTTCTCTCCAAGGTCCGGGAAAGCCTCGCCGGCATCAACCGCATGCTCGTCTATCTCTCCGCGGGAGCGATCAACGGCAAGGGAACCAAGGAGGGCCGCGCCTGGATGAAGTCGCTGGAACGCGATACGCAGTCGCTCAACGACTATGTCGGGTTCCTGTCCAACAAGATCACCTTCCTGCTCGACACCGTGGTGGGGCTGGTGTCGGTGGAGCAAAACGCGATCATCAAGATATTCTCGGTCGCCGCCGTCGTCTTCATGCCGCCTACACTCGTCGCATCGATCTACGGTATGAACTTCCACAACATGCCCGAGCTTTCATGGCTGGCCGGCTATCCCTATGCGCTCGGGCTGATGCTGGTCTCGGCCCTCCTTCCGCTCTTCTATTTCCGCCGGAAGGGGTGGCTGTAAGATTAGTTGCAACGACCGTTGCAACGCAGCTCCGGTCATGTTATATTTCTCGTTATAACATATGGAGAAAAGCCATGAATGTCGTGGTGCGCAAGATCGGCAATTCGGAGGGGATCATCATCCCGAAGGATGCTTTGGCGCGGCTCCACTTGAAGGAGGGCGACAAGCTGGAAATGATCGAGACCAGCGACGGCTTTTCCCTTAAGCCAACAGATGACAAATTCGAGCGCCAGATGAAGGCCGCTCGTGAAGTCATGGACAAATATAAGGTTGCCCTGCAAAAGCTTGCCGAATGAACTGGGAGTTTCTCACCCGTGGCGCCGTCGAGGCGATGCACGCGGAGCAGCTGCGACGTCATGGAGGCGCTTTTGGTATTCGTGACGAAAATGCATTGGAATCGGCGCTTGCGAGACCTGAAAACAAGGCTGCGTATGGAGATCCGGATGTCACGGAACTCGCTGCGGCCTATGTTTTCGGCATAGCTCGGAACCACGCTTTCGTGGACGGCAACAAAAGAACTGCCATTGTCGCGGCGGGCACATTCCTGCTTCTCAACGGATCAAGGCTCACAGCCGACGACGGAACAATCTACACTTTTGTCATGGCACTTGCCGCCGGTGAAATCGAAGAGAAGGGAGCAACCCAATTCTTCCGCGATCACATCCAACCGCTTGATCTCGGATAAACCGCCAATCACAAGCTACGCGCCAGCGTCCAGCGCCGTAATCTCCCACTCCTTGCCGTTCACGGTGGCGAGATCGCCTACGCCCTTGCCGAAAAGGGCTACCGCCATCGGCGAGACATGCGAGATCTTGCCTTTCGTCGCGTCGGCCTCGTCCTCGCCGACGATCGTCCACCGGTGCGAGGTCCCGTTCTCGGCCTCGATCGTGACGCTCATGCCGAAGCGCACGACATCGCTTTCGGAATCGGGCACGGAAACCTCCGCGCTTTCGCGGCGCGCCGACCAATAGCGCAGGTCGCGCGAGATCAGCGCGATCTTCAGGCGGTCGCCGTCCGCCCCCGCCTTCGCAAGGTCCTCGCGCAATACGGCGGCTTCCGCCTCGATCATGCGGAGGCCTTCGGGCGTCACAAGGTTGCGATGCTCGCTGACCGGCCGCTCGCCGATGTCGCTCGGTTCGTCGTCCTGCTCGCGGGTGAAGGCTCTGCTCATCGGCCGAGTCTACCACTGCGCCCCATCTTCTCAAAGGTAAGGCGGCCTTCGACCCGGGTGACAGGCCGAGGCCTCAGCCCGTCGAGACCAGCGCGAAGGCGGGGTGGACGCCGCCGACTTCGATGCCGTTCCAGTTCCTGAGCGTCGTCCGGGCGAGGTTGGCCAGTTTGCCGGAAAGCGCGGAATCATCCCGAAGCAGATGCGCCAGAACGGCACAAACCACCGTCTCGGAAGCGCGGCCGGCGCCATCGTCGCATTTGAGCGCGATGCCGAGACCGAGTTCCGGCACGGCGGCACAATAGACGCCTTCCGCCCCGGTCTTGGCAAAGACCCTGCCCTTGCCAGCCGTCATGATCTTCGTGCAGGCGCGATCCGTGCCGGCGACGTAGAACGGCTCGGCCATGCAAGCGGAAAAGAGCCGTTTCGCCGCCGCTGCGCGCTTCGGTCCAAGCCTGGTTCCCGTCGCCATGCGGGCAAAGCCGAGCGCCAGGCTTTTCAGCGGCACCGCATAGGTCGGGATCGAGCAGCCGTCGGTGCCGCTGTTGTCGAGCCCGTGGGGGGCGCCGGTCACGCCTTCCAGAGCATCGCGCACCATGTCCTGCAAGCGATGATCCATCCGTACATAGCCATGATGGTCGATGCCGCAATGGCTGCATACGGAGAGGAAGCCCGAATGCTTGCCAGAGCAATTATTGTGCAAGGCGGTCGGCGCGGCACCGGAGCGCGCCAGTTCGATCGTCACTTCCTGCCGGCTCGGCCAGTGCGCGCCGCATTCGAGTGCCGTCGCGTCCAGCCCGGCCCGCTCCAGCATGGAAGCGGCGAGCGCGACATGCGCCGGCTCGCCGGAGTGCGAGGCACAGGCAAGCGCCAGTTCCTTGTCATCGAAGCCGAATGCGTCGGCCGCTCCGCTTTCCACCAGCGGCAGCGCCTGCATCGACTTTACCGCCGAGCGCGGGAAAACGGGCCGGTCTATGTCGCCCAAAGCCGTATGCACGGTGCCGTCGGCATCGAAAATGGCGATGGCGCCGCGATGCCGGCTCTCCACCCTGCCGCCGCGCGTCACCTCGACCAGAACCGGATCGTCCATACCGAGCCCCCCGGACGCGTGCTTATCGGATGCGTTCGAGGATGGAGACGTAATTGGCCACCGCCGCGCCGCCCATGTTGAAGATGCCGCCGAGCTTTGCGCCCTCGATCTGCATACCGCCGGCCTCGCCCATCAACTGCATGGCGGTCAGCGCATGCATGGAAACGCCGGTCGCGCCGATCGGGTGGCCCTTCGCCTTCAGGCCGCCGGAAGGGTTGACAGGCAGGCGGCCGTCCTTCGCCGTGGTGCCGTCGAGCACCGCGCTCGCGCCTTGCCCGCGCGGCGTGAGTCCCATCGCCTCGTATTCGATGAGTTCCGCAATGGTGAAGCAGTCATGCGTCTCGACGAAGGAAAGATCGCCGAGCGTGACACCGGCCTTCTTCAACGCCCTTGCCCAAGCCTCCTCGCACCCCTCGAACAGAAGAATGTCGCGCTTCGACATGGGCAGGAAATCCTGTACATGCTCATTGGCGCGGAAGACCACGGCGCGTTTCATGGAAAGCGCCGTATCGACATTGGCGAGCACGATCGCGGCGGCGCCGTCGGAAACCAGCGAGCAATCGGTCCGCTTCAGCGGCCCGGCGACGAAGGGGTTCTTCTCGCTTTCCTGCCGGCAGAAATCAAAGCCGAGGTCCTTGCGCATCTGCGCATAAGGGTTTTCCACACCGTTCTTGTGGTTCTTGGCGGCGATCGTCGCCAGCGCATCGGACTGGTCGCCGTGGCGCTGGAAATAGGCCTGGGCGATCTTGCCGAAGACACCGGCGAAGCCCGCCGGCGTGTCGCCGTCCTCGGGCAGGTAGGAAGCCTTCAAAAGGTTCTTGCCGATCTCCGGGCCGGGCGTCGTGGTCATCTGCTCGGCGCCGACGACGAGCACGATCTTCGCCGCGTGTGCGTCGATCGCCCGTATCCCCTGCCGTACCGCTGCCGATCCAGTGGCGCAGGCGTTCTCGACGCGCGTCGCCGGCTTGAAGCGCAGCCGGTCGTCGGCCTGCAGCACGAGGCTCGCGGTGAAATCCTGGGCCGAGAAACCGGCGTTGAAATGGCCAAGCACGATTTCGTCGATATCGTCCGGGCCGATGCCGGCATGATCGATCGCGTCGGCCGCGACCCTGGTGATCATGCCTTCGAGCGTCTCGTCCGGATGCCGGCCGAAAGGCAGATGCGCCCACCCGACGATACAAGCCGTCATGTCAAACTCCTTTGCCGCCGCAGCGCGGCACGATTGGTTCAATATTCGGTTTATTCCCTAAAGGTGGATACTCGCAAGCGGCACTTAAAGCGTGTCCAGCCATATCCCGGCTATCATTTTTGTTGATTGGCCAGTCAATTAAAAATAGAACGGCGCAAGAGGTGACTATGCCGAAGCTTGGAATGGAGCCGCTCAGAAGGCGGGCCCTCATCGATGCGACGATCTCGGCGATCGGCGAACGCGGCGCGCTCGACGTGACCATGTCGCAGATCGCCGGGCGGGCGGGCGTCTCCTCCGCGCTCGCCCATCATTATTTCGGCGCCAAGGAAGAACTCCTTCAGGCGACGATGCGGCATCTGCTGGCGGAACTCGGCGCCGACGTGAAAGCCGCACTGCGCGGCGCGCACGGCGCGCGTGAGCGGGTTTCGGCCGTGATCGCCGTCAATTTCTCCGCGCACCAGTTCCGCCCGCAAACGGTCGCGGCGTGGCTCGCCTTCTATGTCGAGGCACAGAAATCGCCGGCGATGCGGCGGTTGCTCATGGTCTACGCGCGGCGATTGCATTCGAATCTGATGAGTGGGCTTGGCGCCCTTCTGCCGCGCGCCGAAGCGGTCGCCACCGCCGAGACGATCGCGGCCATGATCGACGGATTTTACATCCGCCGCGCGTTGAAGGACGGACCGGCGGATGCCGTGTCTGCCGCCCGGCTCGTCGAAGACTATGTCGAATTGAGGCTCGCCCGATGAGTTTGCCCCACAGAACCGGCCGCCCGAACATCCTCATCGTCATGGTCGACCAGTTGAACGGCACCCTGTTTTCGGACGGGCCGGCAGGCTTCCTGCACGCGCCGCATCTGAAGGCGCTGGCCGCGCGCTCGGCGCGCTTCGCCAACAACTACACGGCCTCCCCGCTCTGCGCGCCGGGCCGCGCCTCCTTCATGAGCGGGCAATTGCCGTCGCGCACGCGCGTCTACGACAACGCCGCCGAATTCGCTTCCGACATTCCGACCTACGCGCATCATCTCCGCGCCGCCGGCTACCATACCTGCCTTTCCGGCAAGATGCATTTCGTCGGGCCGGATCAGCTTCACGGTTTCGAGGAGCGGCTGACTACCGACATCTACCCGGCCGATTTCGGCTGGACGCCGGACTACCGCAAGCCCGGCGAGCGCATCGACTGGTGGTATCACAACCTCGGTTCGGTCACCGGCGCGGGCGTCGCCGAAATCACCAACCAGATGGAATATGACGACGAGGTCGCATTCCACGCCGCGCAGAAGCTTTACGAATTCTCACGTGCGTCGGAAGACGCCGACCGGCGGCCGTGGTGCCTGACCGTCTCCTTCACCCATCCGCACGACCCCTATGTCGCACGGCGCCAATATTGGGACCTTTACGAGGACTGCACCGAGCTTGAGCCGAAGGTCGGCTTCATCCCCTACGAGGAGCAGGACCGACATTCGCAGCGGCTCTACAAGGCGAGCGACTATGCCAGCTTTTCGATCACGGACGACAATATCCGCCGTTCACGGCGCGGCTATTTCGCCAATATCAGCTATCTGGACGACAAGATCGGCGAGCTTCTCTCGACGCTCGAACGGATTCGGATGCTCGACGACACGCTCATCCTCTTCTGCTCCGACCATGGCGACATGCTGGGCGAGCGCGGCCTGTGGTTCAAGATGAACTTCTACGAGGGCTCGGCGCGTGTGCCACTGATGATCGCGGGACCGGGGATCAAGCCCGGCCTGATCGAGGCTCCCGTCTCCAACCTCGACATATTGCCGACGCTTGCCGAACTCGCCGGCGTCGACATGGACGCCATCATGCCGTGGACGGACGGCCAGTCGCTGATACCCCTGATGGAGGGGCGGAAACGCGAGGCGCCGGTGCTGATGGAGTATGCCGCCGAGGGCTCCAATGCGCCGATGGTGGCGATCCGCGACGGACGCTACAAATTCGTCCATTGCGAGATCGATCCGCCGCAACTGTTTGACCTGGAATCGGATCCCGACGAGCGGGAAAACCTCGCCGCCGACCCGGCGCACGCCACGCTGATGGCATCGTTCATGGAGAAGGTGCATTCGCGCTGGGACATGGCGGCGTTCGACGCCGCCGTGCGCGAGAGCCAGGCGCGGCGCTGGGTTGTCTATCCGGCGCTCCGGAACGGCGCCTACTACCCGTGGGACTTCCAGCCGCTGCGCAACGCCTCGGAACGCTACATGCGCAACCATATGAACCTCGACACGCTCGAAGGGCGCAAGCGGTTTCCCAGAGGGGAGTGAGCGAGGGGAATGACGATGGATAGGGAGAACAGCAGAATGATTACGGTTCATGGACGGGCGACGTCCTCCAACGTGCAGATCGTCATGTGGGCGATCGGCGAACTCGGCCTGCCGCATCGCCGGCTCGAGGTCGGCGGTTCCTTCGGCGGCAACGACACGCCGAAATATCTGGCGATGAACCCGAACGGACTGGTGCCGACCATTCAGGACGGCGACGTGACGCTGTTCGAGAGCGCCGCGATCCTGCGCTATCTTGGCGCGAAATATGGAAACGAACCCTTCTGGCCGAAGGACGCAGGCAAGCGCGCCCGTCTCGATCAATGGGCGGAGTGGGGCCGGACCAGTCTCACCCCGCCGATGGGGCAGATCTTCGGCCAGCTTGTGAGGACGCGCGCGAGCGAGCGCAACGCCGCGACGGTTGCCGGCCTCGAGGCCCAGTTGAGGCGGCTTGCCGGCATCGCGGACAAGCGTATCGGCAAGGGACCATGGCTCTCCGGCGCCGACTTCACCTTCGCCGACATCCCTTTCGCGCATCAGCTTTACCGCTATTTCACCATGGCTTTCGACAGGGCGGAGACGCCGAACCTCGTCGCTTACTACGAGCGGCTCAAGGGGCGCCCTGCCTTCGCCGAACACGCCATGGTCTCCTACGAGCCGCTGAGGGTGAAGTGATCGCTGTGGCCGGCAATTTCGATAAGACCCTCTGCCCGCCTACCGGGAATTTCTTCCAGCAGCGAGCAAGGCAATCCGTCGGCCGAGCGACCCCCTCTCCGTCTCACCCTTCGACAGGCTCAGGGCTCGACACCTCTCCCCCACTTCGTGAGGGAGAGGACAGGCTCCCGTCCTCGCCCCCTTTAGGGGGAGAGGCGGTTTGCGAAGCAAATCGGAGAGGGGGCAGAGGGCGCGTGCTGGCGTACGCGGCCACGTCGTCGCGCCCAACGCCCCATGCTTGAGGCCGACTACGTCATCGTCGGGTCCGGCTCGGCCGGGTCGGCGCTCGCCTACCGGCTTTCGGAGGACGGCCGGTATTCTGTGATCGTCATCGAATATGGGGGGACGGATTACGGGCCGCTCATCCAGATGCCGGCGGCGCTGTCGATCCCGCTCAACATGAGCCGCTACGACTGGGGGTTTGCGAGCGAGCCGGAACCGCATCTGGGCGGGCGCGTGCTGGCGACGCCGCGCGGCAAGGTTCTGGGCGGCTCCTCCTCCATCAACGGCATGGTCTATGTGCGCGGCCATGCACGCGATTTCGACCATTGGGCCGAAGAGGGCGCGCGCGGCTGGAGCTTCGCCGATGTGCTGCCCTACTACAAGCGCATGGAGGCCTCCCATGGCGGCGAGGACGGATGGCGCGGCACGGACGGGCCGATGCATGTCCAGCGCGGATCGAGCCACAACCCGCTCTTCGCCGCCTTCATCGAGGCCGGCAGGCAGGCGGGGTTCGAGACGACGGCGGACTATAACGGCTCCAAGCAGGAAGGCTTTGGGCCGATGGAACAGACCATCCATGGCGGAAGGCGCTGGTCGGCGGCGAATGCGTATCTGAGGCCGGCTCTGAAGCGGAGAAATGTGAGTCTGGTCAACGGCTTCGCGCGGCGTGTGGTGATCGAGAGTAAACGCGCCGTTGGCGTGGAGATCGAGCGGCGGCGCAAGCTTGAAATCGTGAAAGCACGGCGGGAGGTCATCATCGCAGCCTCCTCCGTCAATTCGCCCAAACTCCTGATGCTTTCCGGCATCGGCCCGGGAGCGCATCTGCGGGAGCATGGCATCGAAGTGGTGGCGGATCGGCCGGGCGTCGGGCGGAATCTGCAGGACCACCTGGAGCTTTACATCCAGCAGGCCTCGACCAAGCCGATCACGCTCTATTCCAAGCTGAACCCGCTCTCCAAGGCTCTGATCGGCGCGGAATGGCTATTCTTCAAGACCGGGCTCGGCGCCTCCAATCATTTCGAGGCGGCGGCGTTCGTTCGTTCCCGCGCGGGCGTCGAATATCCCGACATCCAGTACCACTTCCTGCCGGTAGCCATCCGCTATGACGGCAAGGCGGCTGCGAAATCGCACGGCTTCCAGGCGCATGTCGGGCCGATGCGGTCGAAATCACGCGGCTCGGTGACGCTGCGTTCGCCGGACCCCGCCGACAAGCCGGTGATCCGCTTCAACTACATGGAACATCCCGACGACTGGTCGGATTTCAGGCATTGTGTCCGGCTGACGCGGGAGATCTTCGGGCAGCAGGCGTTCGACGATTTCCGCGGTGAGGAGATCGCGCCGGGCGCAGGGGTCCAGAGCGACGAGCAACTGGACGATTTCATCCGCGCGCATGTCGAAAGCGCCTACCACCCCTGCGGCACCTGCCGCATGGGCGCGGAAGACGACAAGATGAGCGTAGTCGACCCGGAATGCCGGGTGATCGGCGTCGAGGGCTTGAGGGTCGCCGATTCCTCGATCTTTCCACGCATCACCAACGGAAATTTGAACGCGCCGTCGCTGATGACGGGTGAGAAGGCGGCCGACCACATCCTGGGCAAGGCACCGCTCGCGCCTTCCAACCAGGAACCATGGATCAATCCGCGCTGGCGCGAGAGCGACCGCTGATTGGCAGGCTCGCGCAACCTGCGGCTGGATTCGGCGTTAAAGGGACGCTATCGAAAGAAATCGGGCCATTGTGGCCAGGAGGGTGACTTCTTGAAGCAGAACCAGCTTTATCTCCTCATCGGCGCGCTCGTGGTAATCGTCGTGGTACTCGGCGGCTACGTCTATAACGAGCAGACGAAGCCCAAGGGCGTACAAATCCAGCTCGACCAGAACGGGCTGAAGGTCGAAAAGAACTGAACCCTTTCGCCGGGCCTGCCCAAACCGGCCCGGCAATCCTTTAGGAGCGTGCCCGGCATGAAGGCGCAACCGACGGCATCGCACTACGTCAATGGCGGCTATGTGGAAGACGAGCACGGGCGGGAGCTGGATGTCGTCTATCCCGCGACTGGCGAGACGATCGCGCATCTCCACGCCGCAACGCCCAATATCGTCGAACTGGCGATCGAGGCGGCGCGCGCGGCACAGGCCGAATGGGCGCGCCTAAAACCCGTCGAGCGGGGCCGCGTGCTGCGCCGCGCCGCCGACATCCTCCGCCAGCGCAACGCCGAACTCGCCCGCCTCGAAACGCTCGACACCGGCAAGGCAATCCAGGAAACACTCGTCGCCGACGCGGCCTCGGCCGCCGATGCGCTCGAATTCTTCGGCGGGGCGGTCGCCGCCTTCCATGGCGACTTGATCGATCTCGGCGGCCCGTTCGGCTATACACGGCGCGAGCCGCTCGGCGTATGCGTCGGTATCGGCGCGTGGAACTATCCGATCCAGATCGCGGCGTGGAAATCGGCGCCGGCGCTCGCCATGGGTAATGCCATGGTGTTCAAGCCCTCGGAGAACACGCCGCTTTCCGCACTGGCGCTCGCCGAAATCTACTCCGAAGCCGGCCTGCCGGACGGGCTTTTCAACGTCGTTCAAGGCTTCGGCGATGTCGGCGCCGCCCTTGTCGGCCACGAGGCGGTGGCCAAGGTTTCCCTCACCGGCTCCGTGCCGACAGGGCGCAGGATTGCCGGTGTCGCCGGCTCAAAACTGAAGCACGTCACCATGGAGCTTGGCGGCAAGTCGCCGCTCATCGTCTTCGACGATGCCGATATCGAAAACGCCGTGGGCGGCGCGATGATGGCGAATTTCTATTCCACCGGGCAGGTCTGCTCCAACGGCACCCGGGTCTTCGTGCAGGACGGCATCCGCGAACGCTTCCTCGGCAGGCTGATCGAGCGCACGAAGAAAATCCGCATCGGCGACCCGCTCGATCCGGAAACGCAGATGGGACCGCTCATCAACAAGGCGCAGCACGAAAAGGTGCTCGCCTATATCGAGACCGGCAAGAAGGAGGGCGCCACGCTCGCCCAGGGCGGCGGCGTACCGAAGCTGCAAGGTTTCGAGAACGGCCTTTTCGTGGAGCCGACGATCTTCACCAACGTGCTGGACGGCATGACGATCGCACGCGATGAAATCTTCGGGCCGGTGATGTCCGTGCTGTCCTTCGAGAAGGAGGAAGAAGCCGTCCGCCGTGCCAACGACACGGAATTCGGCCTTGCCGCCGGAATCTTCACGCGCGACCTGCCGCGCGCGCATCGTGTCATCGCCGAATTGCAGGCGGGGACCTGCTGGATCAACAACTACAATCTGACGCCGGTGGAATTGCCCTTCGGCGGCTACAAGCAGTCCGGCATCGGCCGGGAAAACGCGCTTGCCGCGCTCTCGCATTATTCGCAGTTGAAGAGCGTCTATGTCGAAACAGGCGACGTCGCGAGCCCTTATTGAATAGCTATGCCATAAGCGCTTGCAGGATCAGGGGACGGGCGTTATAAGCCGCCCGTCTGGTCGCGGAGTGTAGCGCAGTCTGGTAGCGCACCTCGTTCGGGACGAGGGGGTCGCAGGTTCAAATCCTGCCACTCCGACCAGTAAAATCAAATACTTGGAAGCACCCGCGCTTCCGCACAGCAATGATTGAGATAAATCATTGCTGAAGCCTCCCTTCCCCGCCTGATGTGGACGCTTCACCAGCCTGTTTTGATGGCCGGGTGGCGACCGCAAGCCTTTTCGAGGGTTTCTTTGGCCAGGCCGAGATACCCCGCGGCCCGCACATGTCGGCGCCGACCTGCATCGACCAGGTCACTGCTCGTCTCACCCGAGGCGTGGCGTTGTCAGGCGCAACACAACGTGGCGCAAACACGGAATGATGGCGGAAATCTTCGGTGGCGTGCCTGACAAATATGGCTGCTCGACGGACCAAGGACCGGCGCTTTTAAGCCCACTCCACCTGGGAGCTCTTGGCGTTGTCGTTCCCCACAAGGCTGCGGCAGAAGGAACAGTGGAAACGCTTCATGCCTGGATAGGATCTAAGTACCAGCGAGAGCAGGTCCTTCAAGTATACATTCTGCGAATTCCATCGATTACGAATAGTAATCAAACTCATAGATTGAGAATTCTGGATACCTCTTACAAGTACTTCAGCAAATTTGGCGTTCTTCGTGGTAATAAGAGCGTCAAATTTCTGAGTTATAGTTTTATCAACCTGTTGGACATGGCTAGAGATTTGTCCATAGGTTTCCGCGGGGTTGCCCGACGTTCCGGCATGTCGTCCCTGATACTTCGAAAGCTCATAATCGATGCACTGCTTGCCGCCACTGAATGTTTCCACCACCTTCGCTTTGGTGCTGGTCATCTTCAGCCCAGGGTCAGAAAGTACATTTCCATGTATACCATAAAATATTATCTCAACACCTTCCGGGACGCGGAAAGTTTTATTGCCCTTGTAATATCCGCCGTGCGCTGAGATCAATGCATCCGTACTATTGGACTTTGATTTGAAGATATAGAGCTTTGACCCAATAGGTGTAGCTCCGTCAGGAATGGAATCGCTCATAGGCATAGCCCTCCGCTTTCGCCACGGCGATGTTTCCACTAAATCACATCCTGTTCAAGCGCCTCGTATGCGGTGTTCCCGGGCCGTCGCTCACGCTCGGGACTGGCAATGCTGACCCGGGGAGCGGGCCCTTCGCCCCTGAAATGCAGGTCGACTCACCCTGCCGAGCGACATTCGTCATCCCGCGCCGCAATTCGCGCGATGTGTTCGCCGGCGCAGCCACCGGGGCAGGGCCGCTGATTTGTGCGGTGGTCGGCAGCGGCATGAGCGTCTGGCCGCCGCAATGGCGGAAGAACTCGTTCCTGAGACCGTCGCCGCGCCTGGCCGCGTGAACATGCAGCGCGTAAAGTTGTGGCAACATTGTCATTCCTCCTTGTTTCGATAGCCGCAATGTCGGCCCCGATGCCCCCGTTCTCCACCCGTTTCCGGCCAAGCTGCCGCTTCCCGCCTTCACAGCGGCGCGCGGCGCGGCTAGACCTTCCACCGCCAGACGGAAAGCTTCGTCGGGCAATCAAGCAGCGAGCGGACAGCAGAGAATGCCGGTTGAATGGGCCGAACTATCCGAAGACGAGCGGACCGCGCTGAAGCGGATGAACCGCGGCCCCTATCCAAACCTGGAACGCCAGTTGGCGGAGCGACTCATTTCCCTCGGCCTCGCCGTAGAGCGGCCACGTGGCGTCGGCATCAGCCGCGAAGGACGGGAACTGGTCATCAACACACTGCTCGCCGCCAAGGATAAGTAGCAAATCGCTACGGCCTGCTCCACATTGCGGCTCCACGACTTTTTTTGCGGTGCTGCCTGCCATAACAAGCTGCGCCGGAAAGTATCGCGCAACTGTATCGGGGATAGAAGTGGCCGGCGAGACAGCCAGTGAAGTCGATTGCGTCGTCATCGGCGCGGGGGTGATCGGGCTTGCGGTCGCGCGCGAACTGGCGATGGCCGGGCGCGAGGTGATCGTGCTCGAAAAGGCCGGTGCGATCGGCACGGAGATTTCGAGCCGCAACAGCGAGGTCATCCATGCCGGGCTCTATTACCCGGCGGACAGTTTGAAGGCCAGATTCTGCGCGCCGGGGCGTGCGCTGCTCTACGATTATTGCCGGTCGCACGGCATCCCGCATCGGCGCATCGGCAAGTTGGTCGTTGCCTCACGCGAGGCCGAAACCGGCACGCTGGACGGCATTGCGGCACTTGCCCGAGCCAATGGAGTGGACGACCTCGAATTCCTCGACGGCCCGAGGGCCCGGTTGCTGGAGTCGGCTCTCAACGTGTCGGGCGCGCTTCTCTCGCCGAGTACAGGAATTATCGACAGCCACGCCTATATGCTGGCGCTACGAGGCGAGGCGGAGGATCACGGCGCGCTCGTTGCCTTCCACGCTCCCGTCACCGGGGGCATGCTGAAAAAGGGCGGCGTCGTCCTTCATGTTGGGGGCACGGAGCCAACGTCGCTTTGCGCACGGCTTGCAGTCAACACGACGGGGCTCGCCGCGCGCGACGTGGCGCTTTCGATCCGCGGTGTGGGCGGCGTGCCGGAACTCAAATTCGCCAAGGGCAATTATTTCGGCCTCGCCGGCAAGGCGCCCTTCTCGCGGCTGATCTATCCGGTGCCGGAACGGGGCGGCCTCGGCGTCCATCTGACGCTCGATCTCGCCGGCCGCGCGCGCTTCGGCCCGGACGTGGAATGGATTCACGAGCCGGACTATGCGGTGAACGCCGAGCGCGCCCTGCCCTTCTACGCCGCGATCCGGCGCTACTGGCCGGCGCTGCCCGACGGCGCGCTCTATCCGGATTACGCCGGCGTCCGGGTCAAGATCGCCGGCATGGAGCCGAACGATTTTGTGATCGAGACCTCCAACGCGCCGCTCATCAACCTTTTCGGCTTCGAATCGCCGGGCCTTACTGCTTCACTGGCGATTGCTCGGGAGATCGGCAGGATTGTGAAATGCCTATAGTGGTGGGGTTGAATTTTGCTTGATGCACAGATCCCCCTCTCCGTCGCGCTTCGCGCGCCACCTCTCCCCCTGAAGGGGGCGAGGACGAGCCGGTCACCCGTCCTCGCCCTCACGAAGTGGGGGAGAGGTGGCCCGGCGAAGCCGGGACGGAGAGGGGGTAGACGACGCAGCCTTAGCTACGAACGACGCAGGAAAGATCAGCCGCATCAGGCCGTCTTCGCGACCTCCAGGTGCAATTCCTCGACCATGGCATCGCGCATTATGAATTTCTGCGCCTTGCCGGTGACCGTCATCGGCAGGCTTTCCCGGAAGCGGACGTAGCGAGGGATCTTGTAGTGGGCGATCTGGCCGCGACAGAATTCCCTGATCTCCTCTTCGGTCGGCGGATCGCCGGCCTGCACCACGATCCAGGCGCATAGTTCCTCGCCGTATTTCTCGTCCGGCACACCGAAGACCTGCACCTCGCGCACCTTCGGATGGCGGTAGAGAAACTCCTCCACCTCGCGCGGATAGACGTTCTCGCCGCCGCGGATGACCATGTCCTTCACCCGGCCGACGATGTTGCAGTAGCCCTCCTCATCGAGAGTGGCCAGATCGCCGGTGTGCATCCAGCCTTCCGCGTCGATCGCCTCCTTGGTGCGTTCCTCGTCCTTCCAGTAGCCCTTCATGACCGAATAGCCGCGCGTGCAAAGCTCGCCGCTCTGGCCGACGGGGACGGTCGTACCGTCCTCACTGACGATCTTCACCTCCAGATGCGGCAGGATGCGGCCGACGGTGGAAACCCGCTTCTCGATCGGGTCGTCGGTGCTGCTCTGGAAAGAGACGGGGCTGGTTTCGGTCATGCCATAGGCGATCGTGACCTCGTCCATGTGCATCGAGGACACCACCCGCTTCATCACCTCGATCGGGCATGGCGAACCGGCCATGATGCCGGTCCGTAGAGCGGAAAGATCAAAACTCCTGAAGTCGGGATGGTCGAGTTGGGCGACGAACATGGTCGGCACGCCGTAGGCGGCCGTGCAGCGCTCCCCGGCAAGTGCCTTCAGCGTTGCGCCCGGCTCGAAGCCTTCGCTGGGGAAAATCATCGCCGCACCCTTGGTGACGCAGCCGAGCGTGCCCATCACCATGCCGAAGCAATGATAGAGCGGCACCGGGATGGCCAGCCGATCTTCTTCCGTGAAATGCATCGCGTCGGTGACGAAGGCGGCGTTGTTCAGGATGTTCCGGTGGGTCAGCGTCGCGCCCTTGGGCGAGCCGGTCGTGCCGCTCGTGAACTGGATGTTGATCGGCTCGTCGGGCTTCAGGGAGGCGGTGATAGGGTCGAGCGCTGCAAGTGCGGCGTCGTCGGCCATCGCCACGACGTCAGCGAAATTATAGGCGCCGGGCGTCTTTTCCTCGCCGGTGCGGATGACGATGCGCAAATCGGGCAGCTTTTTTGCCCTGAGTTCGCCCGGCGCGCAACCGGCCATCTCGGGCGCCAGCGTCCCCAGCATGCCGAGATAGTCCGAGGTCTTGAAACTCGCCGCCGTGACCAGCGCCTTGCAGCCGACCTTGACCAGGGCGAATTCAAGCTCGGCCAGGCGATAGGCCGGGTTGATGTTGACCATGATGAGGCCGAGGCGCGCAGTCGCGAACTGGGTCAGCACCCATTCCGGCCGGTTAGGCGACCAGATGCCGACGCGGTCGCCCTTCCTCAGGCCGAGCTTATGAAGACCGGCAGCGAGCAGATCCACCTGGCGGGCAAGCTCGGCATAGGTCCAGCGGATGCCGTGTTCGAGGAAAACGGCGCCGTCGCGGGAGCCGTGGCGCGCCACCGTCCGTGCGAAAGCGGCTGAAATGGTCTCGTCGAGCAGCGGCGGGCGATCCGCTCCACGCACCAGCGACACTCCGCCGATCGGCGCCAGTGACCCGGCGCTCTCTTCAATCTTCCTGTCCATGATCGTTCCTCCCGAACGCCGGCGACAGCCCGCAACGGACCGGAGCCATTTCACCATTCATATAAATTCCGGCCACTGGAAGTCACGTAAACTTTGAGGCCAATACAACCTGGTTTCAAATTATTGCAACTTATATCAACTTCAGATTGAATACAGGTGGATGCCAGTATGAATAATTTCCTAGTTAGCTCAATGCCATGGCTAGAACCGTTCTAGGCAACAGAAATATCCGGCATCTGGCGCGCTGTCGCGCCGGCACTTCGGCCGTCGAATTCGCCATCGTCTCGCCGCTCCTGATCCTGCTCCTGTTCGGCATGGTGGCCTACGGCATCTATCTGGGCGCCAGCCACTCTATCCAGCAGATCGCGGCAGACGCCGCACGCACCGCCGTGGCGGGCCTCGACGAGAACGAGCGCGTCTCGCTTGCCGAGAACTATATCGAGCGCAATGCAGGCGCCTACCCGCTTGTCGAAAGCTCGAAGCTTTCGCTCGACATCAAAGACAATCCGGCCGACGCCGACGAATTCACCGTCGCTATCCGCTACGACGCGCGCGATCTCCCCATCTGGAACCTTTTGCCCAACCTGAAGCTGCCGGGCATGACGATCCGCCATGCCTCGACAATCCGCATCGGGAACCGATGAATGGCAAGCGAACCGGAGCATTCCGCGTTACAAGGCTTCCGTGCTTGGCTGCGCTCCAATTCGGGGAATGTGGCGACGCTGACGGCGCTCCTGATGCCCGTGGCGCTTACCCTCGCCGCGTTCGCGGTCGACGAAGGTTCCCTTTACCTGGAAAGGCGGCAATTGCAGAACCTGACCGACCTTGCCGCGATCGCAGCAGCGGCCAATATCGATGAACCGGGCAAGGCGGCGAAGGCGCTGTTCGAGGCGAACGGCGTGACCGGCCTGACACTGTCGGCCAGTTCGGGTGAAACGACCTCGCCTGATACGCTGATGGTCGAGACGGGCCGTTATGTGGCGGATGCCGCCACCGCCGTCGCCGACCGCTTCCAGGCCGGAGCAGAGCCACCCAATGCCGCCCGCGTCACGGTGCATACGCTGGGCACGACCTTCTTTGCCGGCAACCTGCTGCCGAACCCGATGATCGGAACGAGCGCAATTGCCAGCGCGTCCAACGAAGCCGCTTTTTCGATCGGCTCGCGGCTTGCCAGCCTGGATGGCGGGATCGTCAATGAACTCCTGGGCAAGCTTCTCGGCACCAAACTATCCCTCAGCGCAATGAGCTACGACGCGCTTCTGGACACTGACGTCGATCTTCTCGGCTTTCTCGACACGCTTGCCGGGAAGGCACATATAAAGGCCGGCACCTATGATCAGGTGCTTCAGTCGGACGTGTCGATCGGCCAGTTCGTTTCAGCCCTTGCCGATGTCAGCCCGGGTCTGCAGGCGAATGCCGCGCTCAAGACCGTGGCGGCCGGGCTTCTCTCCTCGAACACGACCATCCCGCTTTCGCACCTCGTTTCGCTGGGGCCGGTCGGGCGGCTCGCGCTGGGCGAAAAGGTAAACGGTCTTGCGGCGCGCGCCGACGTCATGTCGCTTCTCTCCGCAGGCGCGGTGCTGGCCGACGGCAAGCACCAGGCGGCGCTCGACCTCAACGCCGGCTTGCCCGGCATCGCCGCCGTCACCGTCAACTTCGCCATCGGCGAACCGCCGCAGAACTCGTCATGGTTCTCGATCGGCGAAAGGGGCGACATCGCGCGCACCGCGCAGACGCGGCTCAGCCTCGCCGTGGATGTCGGCGGGCCGGGCGGGCTGCTCGGCACGTCGATCCGCGTGCCAATCTATCTGGAACTGGCCTTCGCGGAAGGAAAGCTCGGCGATGTGTCCTGCCCGACCGGACGCCCCGACAGTTTGCGCGCAACCGTCGAAGCCCGCCCCGGCGTGGCCGAGGCATGGATCGGCGAAGTCGACCCGATGGGAATGAAGAATTTTGCCAAATCCCCGCCGGTCCTGCCAGCACAGATCGTGAAGGCTCCGCTGGTGACGGTGACCGGAACGGCGCATGCGACGATCTCCAACCCGCAACCTGCAAGGCTGGATTTCTCCTCCGACGACATCAGGAAAGGCACCGTCAAAAACGTCTCGACGCATAGTTTCACCGAGCCGCTCTTCAAATCGCTCCTCGGCGACCTTAATCTCGACATCAAGGTCGCGGGCCTCGGGCTCTCGCTTCCCGGTGTCCTCAACACTACGCTGGCGAATGTTCTCGGCACCGCCTCGCCCGCGATCGATGTGCTTCTGGATAACGTACTGGCGACGCTCGGCGTCAAGCTCGGCGAGGCCGATGTCCGCGTCATCGGTGGAATCTGCGGCCGCTCCGTGCTGGTGCAGTAGCGCCTTCTCAGGCGATGATTCCGAAGGCTGCGCCAAGCGGCGGCAACAAAATGGTTTTTTCCTCCGGCGCAAGCGCGGGGAAACCCGGAATATCAATGAAACGCGCCTTGCCGAACTTTCCCGGAAGATCGAACGTGACAGGTTCGCGGGCGATGTTGAAGACGCACAGCATTCTGGTGGCGCCCGACCAGCGCTCGAAGGCGAGCACGCCCTCCGGCGCCTCGACAAAGCGGATATCGCCGGCAAGCAGCACCGGACGCTTCTTCCGGAAAGCCAGCATCTCCCGGTAGTGCGTCAGCACGGAATCGGGATCGTGCTCCTGCGCCGAGACCGCGCGCAGCCGGTGCTCCTCGGGAATCGGAAGCCACGGCTTGCCCCGCGAGAAACCGGCATGAACCGCCTGCTCTTCCCAGACCATCGGCGTGCGGCAGCCGTCGCGCCCCTTGAAGCCCGGCCAGAAGCGGATGCCGTAGGGGTCGCGCAAATCCTCGAACGCGATGTCCGCCTCGGTCAGCCCCAGTTCCTCTCCCTGATAGAGACAGATGGAACCGCGCAGCGCGCAAAGGAGCGTGACGCAGAATTTCGTCAGATGGGAGGCGTCGTCGCCGGGCTTCGCGAAACGCGAGACGTGGCGGGCGACATCGTGGTTGGAGAAGGCCCAGCAGACCCAGCCGGCGGCGGACGCCTCGAACGCCTCGACACAGCGGCGGATGTGCGCCGGCGAAAGCTCCGGCCCGAGCAGGTCGAAGGTGTAGCACATGTTGAGCTTGTCGTTGCCGCCGGTATAGGCGGCAACGGTCGTCAGCGAACGTTCGCCGTCGCCCACCTCGCCGATCGACATGCGCGCGTCATAAGAATCAAGCAGCGCCCTTACCCGCTTGAGAAAGCCTATGTTTTCCGGCTGCGTCTTGTCGTGGATATGCTGCTGGAAGCCGTAGGGATTGGTGTCGGGCACGTCGGAGGACAACGTGCGGGGAAGCGGCGGATTGTCGGTCAGCGCGCGGTCGTGGAAATAGTAGTTCACCGCGTCGAAACGGAAGGAATCGACCCCGCGTTCCAGCCAGAAGCGCAGCGCATCGAGCAGCGCTTCCTGAACCTCGGGATTGTGGAAATTCAGGTCCGGCTGCGAGGCGAGGAAATTATGCAAATAATATTGCTTGCGGACCGAATCCCATTCCCATGCCGGGCCGCCGAACACCGACAGCCAGTTGTTGGGGGCCGTCCCGTCGGGCTTGGCATCGGCCCAGACATACCAGTCGGCCTTGGGATTGTCGCGGCTCGACCGGCTTTCCGCGAACCATTGATGCCGGTCGGATGAGTGGGAAAGCACTTGGTCGATGATGACCTTGAGGCCCAGCCGATGCGCCTCCGCCACGACCGCGTCGAAATCCTCGATGGTCCCGAACAGCGGATCGACGGCGCAATAGTCGGAGATATCGTAGCCCATGTCCGCCATGGGCGACTTGAAGAAGGGCGACAGCCAGATCGCGTCGACGCCGAGCGAGGCAACGTAAGGCAACCGCCGCACGACGCCTTTCAGGTCGCCGATACCGTCGCCCGTCGTGTCCTGGAAGGAGCGCGGATAGATCTGGTAGATGGCCGAACCGCGCCACCATTCGATCTTTCGTTCTGTCGGCTTGTCGGCATCGTTCATTCGTCGGGACTGGCCTTTCCTGTTTGGGCAGAGTGATCGTTTGTAGGTGAATTTCCTCCACTCCGTCCCGCTTCGCGGGCCACCTCTCCCCCACCTTGGTGAGGTAGAGGAAAGGTGCCCGGCATCACGGCCGGCGCTTCCTCTCCCCCGTCGAGCGGGGAAGAGGTGGTCGGCGCAGCCGATCGGAGTGGGGGTCGAACTTCATTCTCGACCACGCCGCCCGTCGGCATTTCGGCGTAGAAAAGCACGGATCGCGCCGGCGCCGGGATGATGCCCGCGGCAATCGCGCCCGAAGCCGGCACGTCGAACGCCGCTCGCCGCCGCCATTCATAGCCGGCACGTTCCGGCAGGGCAAAAGCCCTCGGATGGTCGTTGGCGTTGATGAAGATCGCAAGCCGGCGCGCCGCCGCCCCTGCCCCCTCGCATAGCAGCATGGTGAAGGCCCGGCGGCCGTCTTCCTGCCAGTTTTCGGGCGACAACGGATCGCCCTCCTCCGTCAGCCAGGCGACATCGGGAAATTCAGAACCGCCAACAGCCTGCCCCGAGAGCTTGGCCGTGCCGCCGAGAGCGCCGAACTCGCGGCGAAGCGCGGCCAGCGCATGCGTGAATTCCAGCAATTTCCCGTCGGCCTCCTCCCAATCGAGCCAGGTGATGTCGTTGTCCTGCGCGTAGGCGTTGTTGTTGCCGTGCTGGGAGCGTCCGAACTCGTCGCCGGCGGTGAGCATGATGGTGCCGCGCGAGGCAAACAGCGTCGCCAGAAGTGCCGCGCAATCATGCCGCCGCCTTTCGACAATCGCGGCGTTGGTCGTCTTCCCCTCGACGCCGTTGTTCCAGGAGAAATTCTCATTGTGGCCGTCGCGATTGTCCTCGCCATTGGCGCTGTTGTGCTTGCGCTCGTAGGAGACGAGGTCGGCGAGCGTCATGCCGTCATGGGCGGCGACGAAATTCACCGTCCGCGTTTTCGGCGCGCCATCGAAAATATCGAACGACCCGGAAAGGCGCGTCGCAAGCGGGCCGGCCATGCCGCCGTCGCCACGCCAGAAGCGGCGGAGATCGTCGCGGTAACGGTCGTTCCACTCAAGGAAGGGCTGAGGGAAATTGCCGAGCTGGTAGCCGCCCTCGCCCACATCCCAGGGCTCGGCGATCAGGATGCGGTCACCGATGACGGAATCCTCGCGCAGCATCCTGAGAAGCGGCGCGTCCTTGTCAAAGCCGTCCGCCGTCCGCCCGAGCACGGTAGCGAGGTCGAAGCGGAAACCGTCCACCTCCGCATGGGTCACGAAATAGCGGAGCGTATCGGAGACGAGTTTCTGAACGACCGGGCTGTCGCAATCGAGCGTGTTGCCGCAGCCGGTGACGTTTTCAAGGCGCGGCGGGCTGCCCAGATGCCGGTAATAGGCGAGGTTGTCGAGGCCACGAAGCGAGAGCACAGGACCGATGGCGTCCGCCTCGCCGGTGTGGTTGAGCACCATGTCGAGGATGATACCGATGCCCGCCTCGTGCAACGCCTCGGCCGTCTCGTGCAATTCGGTGATGCCGCCCGGCGCGAGGCGCGGATCGAGCGCCATGAAGGTGACCGGATTATAGCCCCACGCGTTGCGCAGATGGAGCGGCGGCAAATGCCGCTCGTCGATCCAGGCGGCGATGGGCATCAATTCCACGGCCCCCACACCAAGCTTCACCAGATGCTCGATGATCTCCGGCTGCCTGAGCGCGGCGACCGTGCCGCGCACCGGGGCATGGATGGCGGGATGGCGCCTGGTGAAGGCGCGCACCGGGACCTCGTAGATCAGGCCGCCCGGATTGAACATCGGCGGCCGGGGAAAGAGCCGACCGCGCGCCGTCGTCACGACCGCCTTGGGGACGAGGCCCGCCGTGTCGCCGCCCTCGCCCCGCGCCGCCGCCAGCCGGTCGCGATAGGCGTAGGGCCGGTCGACCGCCAGCGCGTAGGGGTCGACCAGGAGTTTTGCCGGGTCGAAGAAATAGCCGTTTTGTGGATCGTAGCGGCCGTCGGCGCGGTAGCCGTAGCGGGCTCCGGCCTCAAGCCCTTCAACGAGGCAGGACCAGACGCCGTCCTCGCCAAGCTCCATGTCGTGGCGCGCGGTTTCAGCCGTTCCCTTGTCGTCGAACAGGCAAAGCGTCAGCTTCTCCGCCGTTGCCGAAACGACGGAGAATTCCACGCCCCCCTCTTTCGCAACCGCCCCCAGTTGCACAGCGCGTTTCAAATATGCGTTCTCACGTGATGACGGATGGCCTGTCGCGGCCCGTATGCGCCTTGATCCCGGCAATCTTGTCGGCAGCGACGATGAGATCGGCAAGCACCTTTTGCGTGTCGAAATCCTGCCCGGCGGGACCGGGCTGGTAACGCTCGATATAGACGCGGATGGTCGCGCCTTCCGTACCGGTTCCCGAAAGCCGGAAGACGATGCGCGAACCGCCCTCGAAGAAGATGCGGATGCCCTGATCCTTGCTGACGGAATGGTCGACCGGATCGTGATAGGCGAAATCGTCCGCCTTCTCTATCCTGTCCTTGCCGAAGCTTTGGCCGGGAAGACTGGAAAGCCTGGCCTTCAGCTCGTCCATCATCCTGTTGGCCGCGTCTGACTTCACCGCCTCGTAGTCGTGGCGCGTATAGTAGTTGCGGCCATAGGTGGCCCAGTGGTCCTCCGCGACCTCGCGCACGCTCATGCCGCGCACGGCAAGGATATTCAGCCAGAGCAGCACGGCCCACAGCCCGTCCTTCTCGCGCACGTGGCTGGAGCCGGTGCCGGCACTTTCCTCGCCGCAGATCGTCGCCATGCCGGCATCGAGCAGATTGCCGAAGAACTTCCAGCCGGTCGGAGTTTCGTAAGCGCCGATGCCGAGTTTGTGCGCGACCCGATCGGAGGCGGCACTCGTAGGCATGGAGCGAGCAATGCCTTTCAGGCCACCCTTGTAGCCGGGCGCGAGATGCGCGTTGGCCGACACCATCGCAAGGGAATCGGACGGCGTGACGAATATACCCCGCCCGAGGATCAGATTGCGGTCGCCGTCGCCGTCCGACGCCGCGGCGAAATCCGGGGATTTATCCGACATGACGAGATCGTAGAGATGTTTTGCATGGACGAGGTTCGGGTCCGGGTGGTGCCCCCCGAAATCGGGCAGCGGCTTGTAGTTGCGTGCCGTGCCTTCCGGCGCGCCAAGCCGATGCTCCAGGATCTCCTTGCCGTAGGGACCGGTCACCGCGTGCATGGAATCGAAGACCATGCGGAAGCCGGATCTGAAGAGCTTGCGGATGGCGTCGAAATCAAACAGTTCCTCCATCAACTCGGCGTAGTCGGTGACGGGATCGATGATCTCGATCTCCATGCCGCCGCGCTCGATTGCGCCGATCCTGCCGAGGTCGATATCCGGGAAATCCTCGATTCTGTAGCGGTCGATCACCTTGGAGCGGGCGAAGATCGCCTCGGTGATCTTCTCGGGCGCCGGGCCGCCATTGCCGATATTGTACTTGATGCCGAAATCCTCCTTCGGTCCGCCCGGATTGTGGCTGGCCGAAAGGATGATGCCGCCGAAGGTCTCCTTCTTGCGGATGAGGTTGGAGACGGCCGGCGTCGAGCAGATGCCGTCCTTGCCGATGATGAGCTTGCCGAAGCCGTTGGCGGCCGCCATCTTCACCGCGATCTGGATGACTTCGGGATTGAAGTAGCGGCCGTCGCCGCCGATCACCAGCGTCTTGCCCTCGTGGCCGTCGAGCGAATCGAAAATCGACTGGATGAAGTTCTCCACATAGTTCGGCTGCTGGAATTCCGGCACCTTCTTCCTGAGGCCCGACGTACCCGGCCGCTGATCCATGTAGGGTGTCGTTTGAACCGTCTTGATCATGCCGGGGAGACCTTCTTCGCAAGCAGGGATTGATAGAGTTCAACATAGCGCGCCGCGCTTTTTGTCCAGGATACGTCCGATTTCATGCCCTGCCTTTGCATCGCCGTCCATTCCGCCGATCGTGCATGAACGGCAATGGCTCGGGTGATGGCGTGGTAGAGACCGCCCGGCACGGAAGGCTGATACTGGAAGCCGGTGGCGACGCCGGCCGACAGCGCCGCCTCATTGGCGTCGATAATGGTGTCGGCAAGGCCACCGGTGCGCGCCACGACCGGTAGACAGCCATAACGCAGGCCGTAAAGCTGGGTCAGCCCGCAGGGCTCGAAGCGCGACGGAATGAGGATCGCGTCGGCGCCGCCCTGCATCAGGTGCGACAAAGGCTCGTCATAGCCGACGACCATGCCGACCTTGCCGCGATGCCGGGACGCGGCGGCGAGAAGCGCGCCTTCCAGCGCCGCGTCGCCTGAGCCGAGGACGGCAAGCCGGCCGCCCGCCGCCACCAGCCCGTCGACGGTCTCGACCAGCATGTCCACGCCCTTCTGCCAGGTCAGGCGGCTGACCACGCAGAAGAGTGGCCCCGGCCCGCGATCGAGGCCGAAACGTCCCTCCAGCGCCGCCTTGTTGGCCTTGCGGGCCTTCAGGCTGCGCGCCGAATATCTCGCGGCAAGATGGGCGTCCGTCTCCGGGTTCCAGATATCGGTGTCGATGCCGTTAACGATGCCGCGGAGATCGGCCGCGCGCGCGTTCATCATGCCGTCGAGCCCCATGCCGAATTCGGGCGTACGGATTTCCTGCGCGTAGGTGGGGCTGACGGTGGTGATGGCGCTTGCGGCCTGCAATCCGGCTTTCAGGTAGCCGACGCCGCCGTAATATTCGACGCCGCCGAGGGAAAGTGCTGCTGCCGGCAGGCCGAGTTCGGGAAAGATCGAGGCCGGAAACTGGCCCTGGAAGGCGAGATTATGGACCGTCATGACGGTCGGCACCGCGGCGCCGTCGTAGCGCAGATAGGCAAGCGTCATCGCCGCCTGCCAGTCATGCGCATGGACGAGATCGGGCACATAGCCCTCCACCGCGCCACCGGCGATGTCGGCGGCCGCACGCGAGAAAGCCGCGAAGCGCCGCCAATTGTCGGAAAAATCCGCACCTGATGCGTCACCGTAAGGCCCGCCCTTGCGGTCGAAGAGCGTGGGCGCGTTCAGGACAAACAGGTCGAGCCCGGCCGCCTCGCCGCGCAGGATCGACGCCCTGGCGCCGAAAAGGTCCGCATAGGCATGGACCTGTTTCTTTTTCCTCAGCTTTGCGGCAAGTCCCGGATAGCCGGGCACAAAACTCGTCGCACGGACACCGTGCGCGGCCAGCGCCGGCGGCAGCGCACCAACGACGTCCGCCAGCCCGCCGGTCTTGACCAGCGGAAAGATTTCGGAGGCGACTGAGAGGATGTTCATGCGAGACGACTCTCCCTCGCCTTGCTGAAGACAAAACGCATGTCGGCCGTCGAGACATCCTCGGCGAGGCGCCCTTCAAGTGTTGCCAAAATCGTCTCGCAGACTTCGGTACGCCGACGTGTCGCATCCTCGTTCCAGAAGCGCAAAGTCGACCAGCCCCGATCGCGGAGAAAGGCATCCCGTCGACGATCGCGATTGCTTTCTGCGTGCTGGCTTCCGTCCAGTTCGACTACCAGCCTCGCCTTCCGGCAAGCGAAATCCACGATGTAAGGTCCGATCGGAAGCTGCCTGACGAAATGATGGCCGCCAAGCCGATTGGCCTTGAGTTCGATCCACAGCAAAGCCTCGGGCTTCGTCCCGTCCTTTCGCATCGTGCGAGCGAAAGTTGTAGCGCCCGCCTTCCTTCGCGATCTGCCGGAATTTCCCCCCTCTCCGTCACCGCTTCGCGGTGCCACCTCTCCCCCCGTTCCGGGTGGAGAGGACTGGGGCCCGGCCTTAACCCCGTCCTCTCCCTCACGAAGTGGGGGAGAGGTGTCGAGCCCTGAGCCTGTCGAAGGGTGAGACGGAGAGGGGGAAACCGCCACGGCAATCAGTTCTCCAGCCGGTCGATCATCTCTTGGGTAATCAGGCACACGCCCTTCTCGGTACGGCGGAACCGCTTGGCGTCGAGGACCGGGTCCTCACCGACGACGAGGCGTTCGGGTATGTGCACGCCGCGATCCAGCACGGCCCGGCTGAGGCTGGCATTGCGGCCGATGAAGCAGTCGGGCAGCACGACGCATTCCTCCAGGGAAGAAAAGGAATTGATGCGCGCGCCGGTGAAGATCAGGCTGCGCCTCAGCGCCGCGCCCGAGACGATGCAGTCTCCGGCGACCAGCGACGACACCGCCGATCCGCGCCGCCCTTCCTCGTCGTGCACGAACTTTGCCGGCGGCTTGATCTCGGCATAGGTCCAGATCGGCCAGTCGCCGTCGTAGATGTCGAGTTCCGGCGTCACGTCGGTCAAATCGATATTCGCCTCCCAATAGGCGTCGATCGTGCCGACATCGCGCCAATAGGCCTCGCGCTCGAAGCTGGAACGCACGCAGGAGGTGGCGAAGCGATGGGCGACCGCTTTCCCGTTCTTTACGATGTAGGGAATGATGTCCTTGCCGAAATCGTGGCTTGTCTCCTTCTCGCCAGCGTCGCGGCGGAGCTGCTCCATGAGGAACTTCGTCCGGAAGACATAGATGCCCATGGAGGCCAGCGCGAAATCCGGCTTGTCGGGCATGCCGGGCGGATCGGCCGGCTTTTCGACAAAGGCGACGATGCGGTCATGCTCGTCCACATGCATGACGCCGAAGCCGGTCGCCTCCAGGCGCGGCACTTCCAGGCAGCCTACGGTCACATCCGCGCCCGAATCCACGTGCTGGCGCAGCATGACTTCCAGATCCATCTTGAAGACGTGGTCGCCGGCGAGGATGACCATGTATTCAACGCCGTAATCCTGGATGATGTCGATGTTCTGGTAGACCGCGTCGGCGGTGCCTTCATACCATTGCGTCTCCGACACGCGCTGGCTGGCCGGCAATATGTCGAAGCTCTCGTTGCGCTCCGGCCGGAAGAAGTTCCAGCCGCGCTGCAAATGACGGATCAGCGAATGCGCCTTGTACTGGGTGGCGACCCCGATGCGTCGGATGCCGGAGTTCAGCGCATTGGAAAGGGCGAAGTCGATGATGCGCGTCTTGCCACCGAAATAGACGGCGGGTTTGGCACGGCGGTCGGTGAGTTCCTTCAGCCGGCTGCCCCGTCCTCCCGCGAGGACATAGGCCATCGCATCGCGCGACAGAGGCTGGCTCCGTTTCATATCCGCCATTTTCGCCCTCCCTTATCCGACACAGTTTCTACTCTGGATCGTATTCCATCATGATGGTCGAGAGCGGCGGCAATGTCACCAGCGCCGACGCGCCCTTCCCTTCGGCGACCGCCCTGACGACGCCTTCATTTCCCATGCCGCCGCCGCCATAATCATGCGCATCCGTATTCAGCACCTCGCGCCAGCGGCCGGCATGCGGCAGCGGCACGCGGTAACCGCTCCTCGGCACCGGCGTGAAATTGCAGACGACCGCGACCGGCCGTGCGTCCGGCGCGCCGCGCACCCAGGCGAAGACGGAATTCTGCTTGTCGTCTACAATCAGCCAGCCGAAGCCGTCCGGCTCGCAGTCGCGCGCATGGAGCGCCGGCCTTGTGCGATAGAGGCGGTTCAGGTCGCGGACGAGGCGGCGCACCCCCTCATGCGAGCCGTAATCGAGCAGATACCAGTCGAGCGCCCTCGCCTCGTTCCATTCGGCGCGTTGGGCAAACTCCTGCCCCATGAACAGCAGCTTCTTGCCCGGATAGCCCCACATGAAGGCGTAGTAGGCGCGCAGGTTTGCGAATTTCTGCCAGTCGTCGCCCGACATTTTCGTCAAAAGCGTTCCCTTGCCGTGCACGACCTCGTCATGGGAAAGCGGAAGCACAAAGTTCTCGCTGAAGGCGTAGGTCAGCCCGAAGGTGATCTGGTCGTGATGATGCTTCCGGTGAACGGGCTCCTTCGACATATATTCAAGCGTGTCGTGCATGAAGCCCATGTTCCACTTGAAGCCGAAGCCGAGCCCGCCTTCGTGCACCGGGCCGGATACTTTCGGCCATGAGGTCGATTCCTCCGCGATCGTCATGATTCCGGGATGTGCACCATAAACAGCCCGGTTCATCTCCCGCAGGAAATGCACCGCCTCCAAATTCTCGCGGCCGCCCTTCTCGTTGGGGACCCACTCGCCCGCCTTCCTCGAATAATCGAGGTAGAGCATGGAGGCGACAGCATCGACCCTGAGTCCGTCGAGATGGTATTTCTCCGGCCAGAACAGCGCATTGTTGACCAGATAGGCCATCACTTCGCGGCGGCCGAAATTGTAGATCGCCGTGTTCCAATCGGGGTGGAAGCCCTTGCGCGGGTCGGCATGTTCGTAAAGCGCCGTACCGTCGAAGCGGGCCAGCCCATGCTCATCGGTCGGGAAATGCGCCGGCACCCAGTCGAGGATGATTCCTATTCCCGCCCGGTGTGCGCCATCGACGAAGCGCGCAAAACCTTCCGGTTCGCCGAAGCGCGCCGTCGGACAATAAAGCCCGGTCGTCTGGTAGCCCCATGATGGGTCATAGGGATGCTCGGTGATCGGCATGAACTCAATATGGGTGAAACCCATGTCGGTCACATAAGGAATGAGGCGTTCGGCCAGTTCGTCCCAGGACAGGAACGAACCGTCGTCGCGCCGCCGCCACGAACCGGCATGGACTTCGTAGACGGAGACGGGCTGGCGGCGCGCGTCGGCGCTGCGCCAGAACTCGCGGTGCCTTTCGTCGCCCCATTGGTGGCGCATCGGCAGATCGGTCACCGACGCGGTCGCCGGCCTCAATTCCGAGCGGAAGGCGAAGGGATCGGCCTTGAGCGGGACTTTTTCCCCTTTCGCACCGATGATCTCGAACTTGTAGGGCTGGCCCGCGCCGATATCGGGAAGGAAGATTTCCCAGATGCCGGTGTCGACGCGCTTGCGCATGACGTGGCGGCGGCCGTCCCAGTCGTTGAACTGGCCGACGACCGAGACGCGCCGTGCATTCGGCGCCCAGACGGCGAAATGAATGCCGCTTGCGCCTTCGTGCTCGACCAGATGCGCGCCTAGCTTGTCGAATAGCCTCAGATGCGAGCCTTCGGCGATGTAGTAATCGTCCATCGGCCCGAGCACCGGCCCGAACGAATAAGGGTCGGTGATCCACCAGTCGCCGCCTTCGTTGCGCGCGTGGTAGCGGATGGGCTGACGTTGGCGAAGCGAAAGCAGGCCGTCGAAGAAGCCGGCATCGTCGCGGCGGGTGAGTTCGCCGACCGGCTTGCCGTCAAGCGTGACGGCCGCGATATGCTCGGCATGCGGGATGAAGCAGCGCGCGACGAGCCCACCGTCCGCCTCCTGGACGCCGAGGATGGAAAAAGGATCGCGGTGCTCGCCGGCGACAATCGCCCGGATGTCGGCCGCGCCGGTCAGCTTCTTCTCGACCTTGGCCCCTTTACGAACACCGGGCATCAAACAGCGGCACTCCTTACAACTTACATGAATCCGGACTCGGGCCAGCGTGGAAAGTCGACCCCCACTCCGATTTGCTTCGCAAACCACCTCTCCCCCGCTCGGCGGGGGAGAGGAAATGCCGGCCGCAAAGCCAAACACCCTTCCTCTCCCCCTTTGAGGGGGAGAGGTGGCCCGCGAAGCGGGACGGAGTGGGGGTGATCCGCATCTGTTAACCCAGGTTCACTACCATCCTCTAGCTTCCCTGCCCTTGACTATAAGGCACTTTCCAGATTTCAGATGCATATTGCCGAATGGTGCGATCGGAGGAAAACCATCCCACGTTCGCCGTATTGCGGATCGCCTTGGCGTACCAGTTGCGCGGCCTCAGCCACAGATCGTCGATGCCGCGCTGCGCGGCGGCATAGGAATCGAAATCGGCAGCGACCATGAACCAGTCGTGGTCGTAGAGTCCGCCGACAAGGCCGGCATAACGGGTGCGGTCATCCGGCGAGAACACGCCCGACGCGATCGCGGCAAGCGCCTGCGAAAGCTCCGGCGAGCGCTCGATGAGTTCACGCGGGTTGTAGCCGTTGCGGCGGCGGTCCGCGACCTCCTCGGCGGTCAGGCCGAAGATGACGATGTTCTCCGCGCCCACATGCTCGCGGATCTCGACATTGGCGCCGTCGAGCGTGCCGATGGTGAGCGCGCCGTTCAGTGCGAACTTCATGTTGCCGGTGCCCGACGCCTCCATGCCTGCCGTCGAGATCTGCTCCGACAAATCCGCCGCCGGCACCAGCACTTCCGCAAGGCTGACATTGTAGTTGGGAACGAAGACGAGTTTCAGCAGCCCGCGCACCGACGGGTCGTCGTTGACGGTGCGGGCCACGTCGTTGGCAAGCTTTATGATCAGCTTGGCGTTGTGATAGGTCGGTGCCGCCTTGCCGGCCAGAAGTTTTACGCGCGGTACCCAGTCCTTTTCGGGGTGCGAGCGCATCTGGTCGTAGAGCGCCACGGTCTCGATGATGTTCAGGAACTGGCGCTTGTATTCGTGGATGCGCTTCACCTGGATATCGAACAGGGCGGACGGATCGAGGCCGATGCCCATCCGCTCGCGCACCAGCTTGGCCAGATGCTCCTTGTTGGTGCGCTTGACCTCGGCGAAGGCTTCCTGGAAGCCCTCGTCGTCGGCATGGGCGTTCAGCTCGGAAAGCGCTTCGATGTCATCCATGAAGCGATCGCCTATCGTCCGGCGCACCAGTGAAAACAGGCCCGGATCGCATTGTTGCAGCCAGCGGCGGGGCGTGATGCCGTTGGTCTTGTTGTTGATCCGGTGAGGATAAAGGCGGTGCAAATCGGCGAAGACCGTTTGCTTCATCAGTTGCGTGTGAAGCGCCGAGACGCCATTGACGGAATGCGAGCCGACAAAGGCGAGATTGCCCATCCTCACGCGCCGCTCGCCATTCTCATCAATGAGCGAGATGGCGCTGACCTGGCCGTCATCAAAGCCGTGCTCGCGGCGCGCTTCGAGCAGAAGCTTGGCGTTGATCGCATAGACGAGTTGCATATGCCTCGGCAGCAGGCGCTCGAAAAGCGGCACCGGCCAGCTTTCCAGCGCTTCGGGCAGAAGCGTGTGGTTGGTGTAGCAGAAGGTACGGCGGACGCTATCCCATGCCGCGTCGAACTCGAAATCGTAGACATCGACCAGAAGCCGCATCAGTTCGAGCACGGCCACGGCAGGGTGCGTATCGTTCAACTGGATCGCTGCCTTGTCGGGAAGCGAGGCGAGGTCGGGATATTGATGCAGATGGCGGTCGATTATGTCGCGCAGCGAGGCGGCGGAGAAGAAATATTCCTGGCGCAGCCTGAGTTCCTGGCCGGCCGGCGTGGCGTCCGCCGGATAGAGCACCCGCGTCAGCGTCTCGGCTTGCGTGCTCTCGCTCAGGGCGCCGACGTGATCGCCGGCATTGAAGCGGTCGAGCAGGATCGAATCGACCGGCATCGACGTCCACAGGCGGAGCGTGTTCACGCGCTTCGCACGCCAGCCGGCGACCGGCGTGTCGTAGGCGACCGCCAGCACGCGCTCCCGCGGTTTCCACACCATGCGCCGCCCATCCGAACCGGGCACGGCTTCCACCGTCCCGCCGAAGCCGATCTCGATGGAGCGCTCGCGCCGCTCGAACTCCCACGGATTGCCGTGGTCGAGCCATGTCTCGGGCAGTTCCACCTGCCACCCGTCGGAGATTTCCTGGCGGAACATGCCGTTGGCGTAGCGGATGCCGTAGCCATGCGCTGCGATGTCGACGGTCGCCATCGATTCCATGAAGCAGGCGGCAAGCCGGCCGAGGCCGCCATTGCCGAGTGCGGCGTCCGGCTCGAGCGCAGCAATGATGTCGAAATCCACCCCGAGAGAGGAGAGTGCGTTCTTCACCTCGTCCATCAAGCGCAGATTGGAGATGGCGTCGCGCATCAGCCGCCCGATCAGGAATTCGAGCGAGAGATAGTAGACGCGCTTCGATTGCTGCTCGTAGGCCTTCTTGGTCGAGGCGATCCATTTCTCGATCAGCCGGTCGCGCACCACCTTGATGGTGGCGGAAAGCCAGTCGTACTGGGTCGCGACGGTCGGGTCCTTGCCGATCCGGTAGGTCAGGCAGGAAAGGATCTCGGCGGCCAGCGTATGGGCGTCGGGCGTGGCCTCGGTAAGGGCAGGCTTCATCGCGATGGTCATGCCTGCATTACTAGCGCGGAACGTCCCGCCCTGCCTATCGGAAACGCGCCCACCAAAAAGTAAAGTCACGCGGCAAGCGCTGCCTCTGGCGGAACCTTGGCGCCGGTCATGAAGGCGACGGCGTCCGACATGGTGTATTGTTTCGGATCGATGACGCAGAGCCGCTTGCCGAGGCGGTGAATGTGGATGCGGTCGGCCACCTCGAAGACATGCGGCATGTTGTGCGAGATGAGCACGATCGGCATCCCGCGTTTCCTGACGTCGAGGATGAGTTCCAGGACACGGCGCGATTCCTTGACGCCAAGGGCCGCCGTCGGCTCGTCCATGATGATCACCTTGGAGCCGAAGGCGGCGGCACGCGCCACCGCCACGCCCTGCCGCTGGCCGCCAGAGAGGGTCTCGACCGACTGGTTGATGTTCTGGATCGTCATCAGGCCGAGTTCGGAGAGCTTGGCGCGGGCAACCTTCTGCATCCTGGAACGGTCGAGCAGGCGAAGAAACTTCCCCATAAGGCCTTCCTGCCGGACCTCGCGGCCAAGGAACATATTATCGGCGATCGAGAGCGCCGGCGAAAGCGCGAGGTTCTGGTAGACAGTCTCGATGCCGGCGTGCCGCGCCTCGATCGGCGAGCGGAAATGGACCGGCTTGCCGTTGAGCTCGATGGCGCCGCTGTCGGGAATGACCGCGCCGCACAGCGCCTTGATAAGCGTCGACTTGCCGGCGCCGTTGTCGCCGATCACCGCCAGGATTTCTCCCGGCATCAGGTCGAAATCGGCATTGTCGAGCGCGACGACGCGGCCGTAGCGCTTGACGAGGCCCTTGGCCGCCAGCACGGGCGTCACGGCGCTCATACCGCTATCCTCCTTATCCACTGGTCGATGGTGACGGCGAGGATGATGAGGATGCCGACGGTGAATTCCTGCCACAGGACTTCGACGCCGGAAAGCGCCAGTCCGTTACGGAAGACTCCGACGATGAGCGCGCCGAACAGCGTGCCGACGAGCGACCCGCGCCCGCCGAACAAGGACGTGCCGCCGATGACCACGGCGGTGATGGCATCGAGGTTGGCGGTCTGGTTGCCGAGCGGGCTTGCCGCTCCGATGCGGCCAATCAGCACCCAGGCGGCAATGGCGCAGATGAAGCCGGCAAGCGTATAGACGCCGAGCAGCGTCGCATTGGTGTTGATGCCGGTCAGGCGCGCCGCTTCCGGATCGTCGCCCGTGGCGTAGACATGGCGGCCGAACGCCGTACGGTTGAGGATATACCAGCAGGCGACCGCGATCAGCAGCATCAGGATCGAGCCGTAGGTGATGAGCGCGCCGTGACCGAAGATGATGCGGTTGCCCGTCCAGTGCAGGATCGGCGCCACCTGGTCGATGTCCTGGGCGCGGATCGTCTCGGAATGCGAGACGTAGATGACCATCGAGCCGAAGATGCTCCACGTGCCGAGCGTCACGATGAAGGGCGGCAGCTTGATGACCGCCACCAGCACGCCGTTGATGAAGCCGCAGAAGGTGCCGACCACGAAGCCGAGCGCGAAGGCGATTTCCGGCGGCCAGCCCCATACGACCGCGAGGCGGCCCATGACGATGGAGGAAAGCACCATGATGGCGCCGACCGAAAGGTCGATGCCGGCGGTGAGGATCACCAGCGTCTGCGCGATGCCCAGAATACCGATGATCGTCACCTGCTGGAGGACCAGCGAAAGGTTGAACGGGGCGAAGAACTTGCCCCCGGCGGTGAAGGAAAAGATCAGGATGCCGATGATGAGGACGATGAAGGGAACGGCGGTCGGGAATTCATGCAGGAAATGCTGGAGCCGCTTTATGAGCGTCGAGGCTTCCTCCTCGAAGCTGGCCACGGATTGATCGGCTCCCTGAAGCCCGCTTTCGGCAAGGGCGGAGCCGCGCGCGTCCTCGTCCATTCCCCGTTCCTCCAGATCGTCCCGGTAGAGGGCTGTCCGGGGACAGCAAGGCTGCCGGCCCCGGCCGTTTTCGGTCAGTCTAACTCCAAACGAAAGGGCTTAGGAAGGACTCGGGCCGTGGCCTTGGGTTCGGCTTTCCGGCCCGGGTCCCGCTGGCTTCGCTACGCGGACCGGCCCTGCCCTCGGCTATGGCCTCGGGCGTTCGTCGTTTGAAAAGCCCATTTCGGGGCTTTTCATCCGCTACGCGGACCACTCCTCACCCCCAGCAGAGCTTGAGGCCTTCCTCGGTGTTGATCGAGGGGACGCCCTTGACCGGCTTGTCGGTGACGAGCTGGGCGCCCGTATCCGTGAAATTCTTGCCTTCCGTCGCCTTCGGCTTCTCGCCGGTCTTGGCGAATTTGTCGATCGCCTCCATGGCCATGGCCGCCATCTTCAGCGGATATTGCTGCGAGGTCGCGCCGATGACACCGTCCTTGACGTTCTTGACGCCCGGGCAGCCGCCGTCGATGGAAACGACCAGCACGGAGCCGTCATCCTTGCCGGCCGCCTTGAGCGCCTGGTAGCCGCCGGCCGCGGCCGGTTCGTTGATCGTGTACATGACGTTTACGTCGGGGCATTTCTGCAGCAGCGTTTCCATGGCGGTGCGGCCGCCATCCTCCGCGCCGCCGGTCATCTGGTGGCCGCAGATGCGCGGATCGGTTTCGTCGCCGTAGTGCTTGGGATCCTTGATGTCGATGCCGAAGCCCTGCATGAAACCCTGGTCACGCAGATAGTCGACGGTCGGCTGGTTGGCGGCGAGGTCGAGGAAGGCGATCTTGGCGTCCTTGGCCTTGTCGCCGAGCGTGCCCTTCGCCCACTCGCCAATCAACTGGCCGGCCTTGAAATTGTCGGTCGCGAACGTCGCGTCGACCGCGTCCATCGGATCGGTCGGCGTGTCGAGGTCGATGACCAGCAGGCCCGCGTCGCGCGCCTTCTTGATCGTCGGAACGATTGCCGTGGAGTCGCTCGGCACGATGGCAAAACCCTTGGCGCCGGCGGCGATCAGATTCTCGATCGCGGCGACCTGGCTGTCGTTGTCGCCGTCATACTTGCCGGCGAAGGTCCTCAGGTCCAGGCCGAGTTCCTTGGCCTTCGCCTGCGCGCCCTCGCGCATCTTGACGAAGAAGGGATTGCCTTCGGTCTTGGTGATCAGGCCGACGATATCGGCCGCCCAGGCTGGGCTGGCGGCCACTACGCCGAAAGCCATGACGCCCGCAAAGGCAAGTTTCGTAAAGCTGAATCTACTCATCTCAATCCTCCCAGAAGACGTGAGCGGAAGGTCCCGCCGGCAGGCGCAACCGGCCGGCGCCCGGTTGTCCGAGCGCCGGATCGAGGCAAAGCAAATACCAGCCCCCCGCTTCTGTCAATATATAAATCAAAATGAATTATTATTGACAGGCATCTATTTGAAGGCGATGGTCGAGGAGGCCGGGCGACAATCGAAGACCCGCCAATAAATACCCTTCGACCCCGTTGGGGACCCCTTTTGGAGGCCGCGTGGGCAGCGAGAGCGCCGTACAGGCCGGACGGCAGTCCGGCGACAGCCGTTTCCATCGCGGCACCAACCAGAGCGGCATGCGCGACTATAACGAGCGGCTGGTGCTGACGCTGGTGCGCCAGCACGGCAGCCTCGCCAAGACGGAGATCGCGCGCGTCACCGGTCTTTCCGCGCAGACCATCTCGGTCATCATGCGCGGCCTGGAAGAGGATGGGCTTCTGGTGCGCGGCGCGCCGGTCCGCGGCAAGGTCGGCCAGCCGTCCATCCCGATGTCGCTCAACCCGGACGGCGCCTGTTTCCTCGGCCTGAAGCTCGGGCGGCGCAGCGCCGATCTCGTGCTGATCGATTTCCTAGGCCGGGTACGGGCGATGCTGCATCACCCCTACCCCTACCCACGACCGGAAGAGACGATCGGCTTCGTCCGCAAGGGGATCGCGGAGATGCGGTCGGGCTTGAGCGGCGAACAGGAGCGGCGCATCGGCGGGCTCGGCATCGCCATCCCCTTCGAATTATGGAACTGGGCGGACGCCGCCGGCGCGCCCCGCGATGTGATGGACGCATGGCGCAAGACCGACATCCGCGCCGACCTTGCCGCCGAACTCCCCTTCCCGGTCTATCTCCAGAACGACGCCACGGCGGCCTGCAACGCAGAACTCGTCTTCGGAAAAACCGGGGATCTCAACGACTTCGTCTATTATTATATCGGCGCCTTCGCAGGTGGCGGCATCGCCATCAACGGTAGCGTCTTTGCCGGACAGACCGGCAATGCCGGCGCGCTAGGCTCGATGCCGGTGCCGGGAGAAGCAGGCAAGCCGGTGCAACTGATCGACGTCGCCTCCATCGCCGTTCTGGAGCGCGCCTTGAACGCAAGCGGCCGGGACGCCTCGCATCTTTGGACATCGCCCGAGGATTGGGGCGACCTCGGCCAAGCTCTGGACAAGTGGCTCGCGGCGGCGGCGAGCGCGCTTGCCTATGCCACGCTCGCCGCATCCTCCGTGATCGACTTCGAGGCGGCGGTGGTGGACGGATGGATGCCGCTCGAAATCCGCGCCCGACTGGTGACCGCCATCCGCGATGAAATCGCGAAGCTCGACACGGAGGGCCTGCGCCTTCCCGAAATCCGCGAAGGGACGGTCGGGCATCATGCGCGCGCGCTCGGCGGCGCCAGCCTGCCGCTCTCCGAGCGCTTCCTGATCGGGGCGGCCTCCTTGTCCGGCGTATCGTGAGGGTGCAAATGTTTGCGAACATCCACGAAGGCTCGCCTGCGCTGTCGAAATCGCGGGATCGCGGGACTTGTGCTCTGTACTCGAAGGAACGATTCGCATGATCCTCTGCTGCGGCGACACGCTCATCGACATGCTGCCGCGCCAGACCGCGAACGGCGAACCGGCATTCGTGCCCTATGTCGGAGGCGCCCTGTTCAACAGCGCCATCGCGCTTGGGCGGGTCGGCGCGCCGGCCGGGCTCCTCACCGGGCTTTCAAGCGATTTCTTCGGCAAGATGCTGAGCGCCGCGCTTGCGGAAAGCCATGTGGACGCGAGCTATTCCCACATATCGGACCATCCCACCACGCTCGCTTTCGTCCGCCTGGTGGATGGCCAGGCGAGCTACACTTTCTTCGATGAGAACAGCGCAGGACGCATGCTGCTGGAAACCGACCTGCCGGCGCTCGATCCGGGTATCAAGGCGATGCTGTTCGGGTGCATGACGCTCATCGCCGAACCCTGCGGCTCGACCTACGAAGCCTTGATGCGGCGCGAGCACAAGAGCCGCGTCATGATGCTCGACCCCAATATCCGGCCCGACTTCATTCCCGACAAGCCCGCCCACATCGCCCGGCTGAGGCGCATGATCGCCATGGCCGACATCGTCAAGCTGTCGGACGAGGATCTCGCCTGGTTCGGCGAGGCGGGATCGCCCGACGAGGCGGCCTCCGGCTGGCTCGAGCAGGGTCCGACGCTGATCGTGGTCACGCATGGCGCGCGCGGCGCCAATGCCTATTCGCGCCACGGCAAGATGAGCGTACCCGCCCGCAAGGTCGACATCGTCGACACGGTAGGCGCCGGCGACACGTTCAATGCCGGCATCCTCGCCTCGCTCGACCATTCCGGCCTGCTCTCGAAAGAAGCCGTCGCCGCCCTTTCGGAGCAATCGATCCGGCAGGCGCTGGAATTCGCCGCAAGCGCCGCCGCCGTCACGGTCTCGCGCGCCGGCGCAAACCCGCCCTGGCGGCACGAACTGGATTCGCTGCCCGCGGCTACGGCATGACGCGTGCCGCGATGCCTCCCGAATCCGTTTGAGTCCGTTCCACAAAATCGCCTATGAGCAAACGGGCGTAAACGGAACCGACGGGACGTGGCGAAACTGGACGACATCCGCATCGGCATCATCGGGCTCGGCTATGTCGGGTTGCCGCTCGCCGTGCTTTTCGCCGCGCGCTTTCCAGTCATCGGGTTCGACCACGACACAAGGCGCATCGAGGAATTGGGAAGCGGCGTCGACCGGACGCTGGAGGTCGAGCCGGACGCGCTGGCACGTACTGCCGCGCGCTTCACCGCCGCGCCGGAAGACCTCGCCCGTTGCAATTTCTACGTCGTCACCGTCCCGACGCCGATCGACGCCGCCAAACGGCCCGACATGCGCCTTTTGATGGCGGCATGCGAGACGGTCGGGAAGGTGGTCGGCAAGGGCGATGTCGTGGTGTTCGAATCGACGGTCTATCCCGGCGCCACCGAGGAAGACTGCGTGCCGGTCATCGAGCGCGCGTCGGGACTTCGCTTCAACGAGGATTTCTTCGCCGGCTACAGCCCGGAACGGGTCAATCCGGGCGACCGGTTGCACACGATCGACAGGATCGTGAAAGTCGTTTCCGGCTCCACGCCCGAGACGCTGGAAACGATCGACGCCGTCTATGGCGCGGTGGTGAAAGCCGGGACCTACCGCGCGCCCTCTATCCGCGTCGCGGAAGCCGCCAAGGTCATCGAAAACACGCAGCGCGACGTGAACATCGCGCTGGTCAACGAATTCTCCACGCTGTTCGACAAGCTCGGCATCGACACGGCGAGCGTGCTCGACGCGGCCGGCACGAAATGGAATTTTCTGCCGTTCCGGCCAGGGCTCGTCGGCGGGCACTGCATCGGCGTCGATCCCTATTACCTGACGCACAAGGCGCAGGAAGTCGGCTACCATCCCGAGATCATCCTCGCCGGGCGGCGCATCAACGACGCGATGGGCGAGGCGGTCGCCGGGCGCTTCCTGCGATTGCTCGCCTCGCGCGGCATGAACCGTTCCGGCGCGCGCGTGCTCGTGATGGGTTTTGCCTTCAAGGAAGATTGCCCGGACATCCGCAACACACGCGTCATCGATGTCGCGCGGCAACTCGCAGCCTACGGCATGGCGGTCGATATCCACGATCCGTGGGCGGATGCCGCCGAGACGGAGAGGCAATATGGCATCCGCCTTGTCGAGGAGCCGGCAAAGGGCGCGTATCAGGGCGTGATCCTCGCCGTCGCCCATCAGCGCTTCCGCGCGCTGGGCGCCGAGGCATTGCACGGATATCTGGCACAAGGCGGCATCTTCTTCGATGTGAAAAGCGTCTTCCCAGCCGAAGCCAGCGATCTCCGGCTTTGACAAGAGAATGATTCACATTTCCGCCGGATGCCTTTGATTTTGAAAGGGATATGGATCAGAGATGTCCGCGACAGGATCGATGCGTGCTCTGAGGATTTGTAAATGACCGTACTCGTCACCGGCGCCGCCGGCTTTATCGGCGCCGCCGTCGCCCACCGGCTGCTCGGCCGCGGCGAGGAAGTGGTCGGGCTCGACAATATCAGCGACTATTACGATCCGAAGCTGAAGCTTGCCCGTCTCGCCCGCCTGGAAGAGCGCAAAGGTTTTTCTTTCCTTCGGCAGGATATCGCCGCGACGGAAGAAATGAGGAAGCTTTTTTCCGGGAAGCGCTTCGATACCGTGATCCATCTGGCCGCCCAGGCGGGCGTGCGTTACTCCATCGAAAACCCCGGCTCCTACGTCCAGTCGAACCTTGTCGGCTTCCTCAACGTCCTTGAAGGATGCCGCCATTCCGGTGTGAAGCATCTGGTCTATGCCTCCTCCAGCTCGGTTTACGGGGCGAACGAGAAACTTCCCTTCTCCGTCTCCGACAATGTCGACCATCCCGTCAGCTTCTACGCCGCGACCAAGAAGGCGAACGAACTGATGGCGCATTCCTATGCGCATCTCTACCGCCTGCCGGTGACAGGGCTGCGGTTCTTCACCGTGTACGGGCCATGGGGCCGCCCGGACATGGCGCTGTTCAAGTTCACGCGCAACATCCTCGCTGGCGAGCCGATCGACGTCTTCAACCATGGCCGCCACCGGCGGGACTTCACCTATATCGACGACATAGCGGAAGGCGTGGTGCGGGCGGCCGACCGGATCGCGACACCGTCCGATCAGTGGGACCCGAAGGCCCCCGACCCTGCCATCTCGTCTGCGCCCTACCGGCTCTACAACATCGGCAACAACCAGCCTGTCAGGCTGCTCGACTTCATCGCCGCGATCGAAAATTCTGTCGGAAAGAAAGCGAAGATGAACATGCTGCCCATGCAGAAGGGCGACGTCGAGGCAACCTATGCCGATATCGACGCGCTACGGGACGCGGTCGGCTTCTCGCCCTCGACGCCGATCGAGGACGGGATCGCCAGATTCGTGGAGTGGTATCGGGAGTATTATAGAGTTTGAGACGGCACGATTCGCACGTGTAACCGAAATCGGATAAGCGACCCCGCATCACCGACGCTGACCCCACAATTGTCTACTCTGCCGCCTTTACCGCCTTGCGGATCGTCTCGACGATCCTGTCCTGGTCGGCTTGCGACAGGTAGGGATGCATCGGGAGGCAGAGGATGCGGTTCGGCAGGGTTTCCGACACCGGCAGGCCAGCCGAGGCGCGCGGATAGTGCTCATAGGCCTTCTGCTGATGCAGCGGCTTTTCGTAATAGACCACCGAAGGGATGCCGGCCTCCTTCAGGGCCGCGCGCACCGTGTCCCGGCGCTCCGTCTCGATCGCATATTGCGCCCAGGCCGAGCGGTAGCCGCGAGGGATGGAAGGAACCTTGACGACATCGCCCAGTCCCTCCGCATAGCGGTTCGCTACCTTCTGGCGCTCCTCCATCTCTTCGGAAAGGATGCCGAGCTTCTCAATCAGGATCGCCGCCTGGATGGTGTCCAGGCGTGAGTTCAGCCCGATCCGGACATTGTCGTACTGGCTGTCGCCCTTGCCGTGGAAGGCGATGGAGCGCAGTTTTTCGGCAAGATCGGCATCGTTGGTAAACATGGCGCCGCCGTCGCCGTAGCAGCCGAGCGGCTTGGCCGGATAGAAGCTGGTCGAGGCGACATCGCCGAAGGCGCCGCAGCGTACATTCTCGCGCTCGCCGCCAATGGCCTGTGCGGCATCCTCGATGATGCGCAGCCCTTCCCTGTCGGCCAGCGAAGCGACCGCCGAATAGTCCGCCGACAGGCCGAACAGATCGACCGGGATGATCGCCTTCGGCGCCAGACGGCCCTCGGAACGGGTTTCCGCGATGGCGGCCTCCAATTGGGCGGCATCGATATTGTAGGTGTCGGGATCGACATCAACAAAGACGGGGGATGCACCGGCGAGCGCCACGACCTCCGCGGTCGCGGCAAAGGTGAAACTCGGCACGAAGACCGCGTCACCCGGTCCGACGCCGAACGCCATCAACGGCATCAGCAGCGCATCCGTGCCATTGGCGCAGGCCACGACATGCTCGACACCGATATAGGCGGCCAGCTCTTTCTCGAATTCGGCGACCTCAGGCCCGAGTATATACCTGCCGCCGGCGACGACCCCGTCGATGGCGCGTTGCAGGCGATCCTTCAGCCTTTCGCGCTGCGCGCCGAGATCGATGAATTGCATGGAGACTCCAGATGGGCTGGTGGATGAGCAGGACTTTTCGGCTGATAGACCGGCAACCGATTCAAGTCTTGAGAGCGGCGATCAATCTAGTCCAGCAAATGTTTCAATTCGTGAAGACATTGCGTCGCATTGGTGTTTTCGCGCCGGCCCCCAAACAGCGAGCAATGAACGACGGATTGGCGAAATCAGCGTCTCCCGCCTGGTTCCTCTTGCCGTAGGCAAGCGGGTTGCCGTCAAGGGTGAAGGTCATGCCGCCGGCTGCCCGCAGCACCGCATCGCCCGCCGCAGTGTCCCATTCCATCGTGCGGCCGAAACGCGGATATAGATCGGCCTTGCCGCTCGCTAGCAGGCAGAATTTCAGCGACGATCCGACCGAGACGATCTCAGCGTCCTTGAAACGGGAAATGTACGCGTTCGTCTCGGCTGTGCGATGCGAGCGGCTGGCGACGATGAGAGGAGGATGGTAATCGCAGCGCACGGCGATCGCGTGACGCGACACGATCGTGAAATCAGGTCCGACAGCCGTCTCCTCGGCGCTGCCCGTCCGGCCGCTGAACATCTTGCGGGTAGCCGGCGCGAAAACGACCCCAAGTTCGGGCGCACCATTGCGGATAAGCGCGATATTCACCGTGAAATCATCGTTTCCGCCGACGAATTCCCTGGTTCCATCGAGCGGGTCCACGAGAAAAAAGACATCGCCGAGATCACCCGGCGCGCGGCCGCCGGCACACTCTTCTTCCGCCACGCAGGGGATGTCGGGAAAGGAACGGCGAAGACCTTCGAGGATGACCCTCTCGGCGGCGCGATCCGCCTCGGTCACCGGCGAGGAATCGGGCTTCAATTCGGCGGTGACGCCGGCGTCCCGGATTTCCACGATCCGGCGGCCGGCGGCAAGCGCCAACTTCTCGAAAAGGGCAAGCATCGCCCTATCGTCGGCCTCCGCAACCGCCACCTCAACCCCCTTCGGAAGGGCCATGCCGCGCAAGCCAGTCTTCCAGCATCTCGACCGTCTCCTCGGGCGATCTTCCTGCGGTGCTCAGATGGACCTCAGGGCTCTCCGGCGCTTCATAGGGCGAATCGACGCCGGTGAAGTTCTTGATCTCGCCGGCAAGCGCCCGCTTGTACAGTCCTTTCGGGTCGCGCCGGGCGCATTCCTCGAAGGGCGTATCGACAAAGACTTCGATGAATTCGCCCTCGCCCATCAATTCGCGCGCCATCCGTCGCTCGGCGCGGAAGGGCGATATGAAGGAAACCAGCACGATCAGCCCCGCATCGGCCATCAGGCGCGCGACTTCGGCGACCCGGCGGATGTTCTCGACACGGTCTCCCGCGGTGAAGCCGAGGTCGCGATTGAGGCCATGCCGGACATTGTCGCCGTCGAGGATGTAGGTGTGACGGCCGGCGGCGTGCAGTTTCTTCTCCAGAAGGTTGGCGATGGTCGATTTGCCGGAGCCGGAGAGACCGGTGAACCATAGCACCGAAGGCTGTTGCGCCTTCAATGCCGCGCGAGCCTTCCTGTCGACATCAAGCGCCTGCCAGTGGATGTTCGCGGCACGCCGCAGCCCGTGCACGATCATGCCGGCGCCGACCGTGGCATTGGTGCGCCGGTCGATCAAGACAAAGGATCCGGTTGCCGGGTTCTCCCCGAACGCATCGAAGACAATGGGGGATTGCAGCGAGATGTTGCAGACGCCGACCTCGTTCATCTCCAGCGATTTAGCCGCTTCGTGGGCGAAGCTGTTGATATCGATTCGGTATTTGAGCTCCGTGACGGCCGCATTCGCCTGGTCGGTCTCGGTACGCAGGAGGTAGGAGCGCCCCGGTAGAAGCGCGTGCTCGTCGAACCAGACGATGTTGGCCGCGAACTGGTCCGAAATCTCGGGCCGGGCATCCGGGGCAACAAGCATATTGCCGCGTGAGACTTCCACCTCGTCCTCCAGCACGATGGTGACGGCCTGCCCCTCGACGGCTTCATCAAGGTCGCCGTCATAGGTGACGATGCGACTGACCCGTGACGGCTTGCCCGATTTGGCGACGATCACCGCATCGCCTTTCGACACTCTGCCGGAAGCGACGGTGCCGGCAAAGCCCCGGAAATCGTGGTTCGGCCGGTTCACATACTGGATCGGGAAGCGGAACGGTCGGTCTTTTGCCTCATCGTCGATGACGAGGCTTTCCAGGCAGTCGAGAAGCGCCGGCCCGGTATACCATGCCGTCCGTTCGGAACGCCTTGTAACATTGTCGCCATGGCGGGCCGAAACCGGGATGGCGGTCACGGTCCGGAAGCCGAGATTTCCGGCGAACGCCTCGTATTCCGCCGCGATCCTGTCGAAGGTCGCGCGTTCGAAATCCACGAGGTCGATCTTGTTGACCGCAAGGATGACATGACGGATGCCGAGCAGCGAGGCGATGATCGAGTGGCGGCGCGTCTGCCGCAGCACGCCCTGCCTTGCATCCACAAGCACGACCGCCGCATCGGCCGTCGAGGCGCCGGTCGCCATGTTACGTGTATATTGCTCATGACCGGGCGTGTCCGCGACGATGAATTTGCGCCTGGGCGTGGCGAAGAAGCGATAGGCGACATCGATGGTGATGCCCTGTTCGCGCTCGGCTTCCAGCCCGTCGACTAGCAGCGCGAAATCGATGTCGTCGCCTGTCGTACCGTGCTTTCGCGAATCACGTTCGAGCGCCGACAACTGGTCCTCGAAGATCAGCTTCGTGTCGTAGAGCAGCCGGCCGATGAGGGTCGATTTCCCGTCATCCACCGAGCCGCAGGTGAGGAAGCGCAGCAGCGTCTTCCTCTCCTGGCCGGCCAGGTAGTCGCGCACGCCGGCCGCGTATCTGGCCGGATCGATCGTCAGATGCTGTTGCACGATCAAAAATACCCTTCGCGCTTCTTCTTCTCCATCGACCCGGATTCATCCCTGTCGATGAGCCGTCCCTGCCGCTCCGATGTCTGCGCTGTCAGCATCTCCTCCACGATCGCTTCCAGACTGTCGGCTTCCGATTCGATCGCGCCGGTCAGCGGATAGCAACCCAGCGTTCGGAAGCGGACCATCCGCTCCTCGATCCTTTCGCCGTCGCGCAATTTCATCCGGTCGTCATCGACCATGATGAGCATGCCGTCGCGCTCCACGATCGGCCGCTTCTTCGCGAAATAGAGCGGGACGATCGGGATGTCCTCGCGCAGGATGTATTGCCAGATATCGAGCTCGGTCCAGTTCGACAGGGGAAAGACCCGGATCGATTCGCCCGCTGAAATCCGCGTATTGTAGATTTTCCACATTTCCGGCCGCTGGTTCTTGGGATCCCAGGCATGCGCGGAATTGCGGAAGGAGAATATCCGTTCCTTGGCACGCGACTTTTCCTCGTCGCGGCGGGCTCCGCCGAAGGCGGCGTCGAAACCGTGTTTGTCCAGCGCCTGGCGAAGCGCCACCGTCTTCATCACATGCGTATGGAAATTCGAGCCGTGGTCGAACGGATTGACGCCGTCGCGTACGCCTTCCTCATTGATATGAACGATGAGGTCGAGCCCCAGTTCCGCAGCCGTCCGGTCGCGAAAGGCGATCATCTCGCGGAATTTCCATGTCGTATCGACATGGAGCACCGGAAAAGGCGGCTTTGCCGGATAGAATGCCTTCATCGCCAGATGCAACAGGACGGAAGAATCCTTGCCGATGGAATAGAGCATCACCGGCTTAGAGAAATTGGCGGCGACTTCGCGGAAGATATGGATGGATTCGGCTTCAAGCCTGTCCAGATGAGTAAGCGGGCGCCGAAGGGTCGAACTTTGGGGCATCGAGAGATTCCAGCCTGACTGGCCAAGTGCGGTCACAAGTCCGTCGCAAACTCCTATTTCGCCCGTTCGATGGCAAGGAGGCGGAAACGATCGAAACGACCCTTGCGAAAAGGGGTTTTGCTTAAAACCAGTTCCTCGCGCAATCTTTTTCCCCGCTTCCGCAAGACCGCCGATTCACCATCGAGGCTCGACCGGAAGCACAGTCGCCGTTAGGCTTGCACCACAAGAAACGCCAGTGATGGACATGGACTGAAAGACATGGACCCTGCCGTCGCCCGAATGCCAATCCGGCAGGCGAACCCGGCTGCCGACCGCCATCCGCTTGTCGCGGTAACGGGCGCCCGCGGATTGGTCGGTGATGCGGTCACCCGTCAGCTGGGCGAAGCGGGTTTCGCGGTGCGCCGCCTGTCCAGAAGCCGTCTCCCCGAAGGCGAATTACCCTCGGCGATCCTCCCTCCCTTCGACGCGCCGAACGAGACTTTCGAGAAAGTCCTTGCCGGGGCGGCCCATGTCGTCCACGCAGCCGCGCTGACCAATGCCGATCCGACAGCGAGCGAAGCCGACTTCATGAATGCCAATGCGAGGCTGACCGGAAGACTGGCGGCAGCGACCCACCGGGTGGTTCCCGGACGCTTCATCCTCATATCGTCCATCCGTGCCGTCGCCGGCCAGGGTTTTACGGGCAGTATCGGGGCTTCGACGACGCCTGCTCCATCCTGTCCTTATGGCCGCTCGAAGCGGGCCGGAGAGATAGCCGCCTCGGAAATGTTCGGCAATTCGGCGAACCGGCTGACCATATTGCGGCCGGCCCCCGTCTACGGGCCTGGAATGAAGGGAAATCTGGGCCGGCTTTTGAGGCTGGCCAGGATGCGCTGCCCGCTTCCAATTGCCGGTCTTACGAGCCTCCGCTCCCTGGTGGATGTCGAGGCGCTCGCCCGGGCCGTCATCCATGCCGTCTCCGCGCCGGCACCGATCGGCGGCACCTATGTCGTCAGCGACAGGGAGCCGGTTACGATCCCTCAGATAATGGCGGCCTTCCGCAGCGGCATGGGGCGCCCGCCTGGTCTTTTCTACCTGCCCCGACCTCTGCTCGAAGGCATTGCTTCATTCTCACGACAGCGGCAGGCATTGCGGGGAATGTATGCCGGGGAGATCTGCGACCCTTCCGCACTTGAAGATACAGGCTGGATCGCTACAGAAAACAGCATAAACGGGCTCATGGCCCTGGCACGCACGCCGCTGGATGGAGCAAGATCCTGAAAAGATTGGCCATTCCTTCGATGGACGTCATGAACAGGGTCGCCATAGGCGGGACCGTGACATGCTCGGCCGTCATCGGCAGCGGGACGAGCATCCTCGTGACGCTGGCCTTTCTGTGGGCTGTCATCTGCCTTGTCCGACACGACTTCCCGCTGTCGCGCGTTCCGCAAGCCCGTGTGCTGGCGGTGGTCATGGCCCTTTTTTTCGTGGTCGAGGCGTTCTGCGGCTTCATTTCCTACAACGGCATGCCCACGCTGAGGGAGATCATCGAGAACTTCGTATTCCTGTCCTTCCTGCCGCTTTACTCGCGCCTGTCGGTTTCATCACGGGAAGACATGCGGGACGCGCTGGAGATTGCCGCGATAATAGGCGCGTTTGCCGCCCTTCTCTTCTCTCTTTTCCAGATGCTCGTCCTTCACCTTCGCGCCGAAGGCGGCGCGGGGAATGCCGTGCCGTTCGCCGTCGCCTGCACGGTCGGGTACACTATCCTGTGGCTTGGCTGCATGCGATGCAGCGGCGGGCGGCGCGTGGTTCTTGCTACCGCCATATGCGCGGCGGGGGCGTGCATCATCCTTTCAGGGACGCGCTCTGTTTGGCCGGCGCTGCTCGTCGTGCCGGTCGTAGTCGGCGCAATCTACCGGCGACACTTCGTCTCGCAAGGGTTCGGTCGCGCGGCAGTCATCCTGATCGTGCTGGCGGGATCGATCGGCCTGCTTGCCGCAAATTTCATCGAAAACCGAGTTGAACTCGCCGTGCAGGACGTGAGCACGGCACTCGATGCCGATAATCATTCGGGGTCTTTCGGACAACGTCTGGTGATATGGCGCGTCGGCGTGGAACTTTTCGAGGAAGCGCCTATCTTCGGCCAGGGCCCCGGCAATGCCCGGCACCTGCTGGCCGAAAGAAGCCGTGAACTCACCGGAATCGAGCTCGTATATTCGCATTACCACGACGTTTTCCTGAACTACGCCGTCCGTGACGGAATCCTGGGCGTCCTGGTCGTGCTGGCAATGATTCTCGCCCCGCTGATCCTGGCGGCACGGCACGAACGGGACGAAATCGGAACCTACGGCTTCGCATTCCTTGCGGGAATGGAAATCACGTTTCTCCTTGCCGGGGCCATCGGCATCATGTTCGGCCAGGACATCATGGATTCCCTGTTCATGATCTCCGTGATAACCGGCGCCTATCTGGTATTCGGAGCGGCGCCCAAGCCTGAAATCTCAGCGTTTCGGGGGAGCTCGTGAGCGTTATGCGGCCGGGTTGAATCGCATCATGCTCTTGTCTCTTTGCTTGAGCATGATCTTTTCGGAAAACCGGTGCCCACTTTTCCGGACCATGCTCTTATCTCTTTGTTTGAGCATGATCTTTTCGGAAAACCGGTGCCCACTTTCCGGATCATGCTCTTTCTCTTTGCTTGAGCATGATCTTTTCGGAAACCCGGTGCCCACTTTTCCGGATCATGCTCTAGGAGCCGGTTTCACCGATCGTCCGCACAGGGGGCGTAAGCGCTTCGTCTTGCCGTTCCGGCGTGGGGGATGGGCGCGCCCGCTCGAGGTTGATGACCGACGATCCGTGCGGCAAAGCCTTCCCGTTCCCCGCCCGCGAGGTCGGCTGGCCGTTCTGGATACCCGACGCGAAGCGGCCGTTCGCGCTGCGTCGTACCTCTTCCATGCCCTGCGCCGACTCGTCCCGTTCCGGTTGATTTCCCGGGCTGCAAAATTCCTTCATGAGCGTTCGTGCCATCTGCCTGTCGTCGTTGCGCAACGCGGCATCGAGCGCATGGAGAACGGCCTGGATTTCCTCCCATTCGACGATGCGGGTGCGCAAACCGAAGACATTGGGGGCACTCACGTCGACAATTTCCTCGCCGGGCGCACAGAGGGATTCATGCAGTTTCTCACCCGGGCGCTTCCCCGTTATGACGATATCGACGTCCTGATAGGGTCTCTTTCCGGAAAGCCTGATCATGTTTTCCGCGACGGTCAGGATCGAGACCGGCTCGCCCATGTCGAGCATGTAGATGCTGCGGTCCCTGGTGTGGCGTTCCGTGTCGGAAACGACCGCAGCCATTATGACCAGATCGACGGCCTCGCCGATCGTCATCAGATAACGCGTCATCGACGGGTCGGTGACCGTTACCGGGCCGCCAGCGTCGATCTGGGTCTGGAATATGGTCGATACGGAGCCGTCGCTGCCGAACACATTGCCGAATCGTACACCGATCAGATTGGGCGACGAGCTATCAAGAGCCTCGGAACCATACTGGAAATGCCGGCCACTGGTAACATGTTCAGCCATCAGTTTCGTAAGGCCGAGGATCGAGGTCGGGTCCGCCGCCTTGTCGCTGGAAATCAGGACGAACTGGGATACATCGCACTCCACCGCAACCTCGACACAGTTCAGCGTGCCGAAAACATTCGTCTTGATCGCGGCTCCCCAATTCTCCTCGAGCAGCGGCACATGCTTGAGCGCGGCGGCGTGAAAGACGATGTCCGGCTTGAATTCCCTTATCGCCGACGACAGTTGGCGCTTGTCGCGGATGTCGATGATGCGCAGCATCACGCGCGGCAAATCCTTTTCCGCGATATAGCCGGCCTGCAGTTTGAAGATATTGAACTCCGAAATATCGGCGACCATGACCGCTTCCGCGCCCAGATTGAGCGCGCGCCTGACAAGAACCCTGCCGATCGACCCGCCGCCACCGGTGACGAAGACCCTTTTATGCTTCATGAACGCGGCGAGGCGCTCGTAGTCCGACGAAACCGTAGAGCGGCGAAGGATCGTCTCCATCTCCACCCTCTCCAGGGTGAGCTTGCCGCTGCGCCGCAAGTTGGAAAGGCCGGTGAATTGCTCGACGGATGCCCCGCCACGACGGGCAATGCGAACCAGTTCCGGAAAATACGGGAACGTCTTGTCGGCCTGATGACCGAAGATGACGACGTCTACGCCTTCGGTATCCTTGAAATACTCATCCAGGACCTGGGATGCCCGATAGGCCTGGCTCACGACAGGCACGCCTTGAATGTTCGTGCCGACAGTCACCTGCGGGTCGTCGGTCATGATGCCGATAATGCGTGTGAAATCATGGTGGTTCGCGCGGGTGTAGCTGATGATGACATCCGCCTCCGCGAGCGAGCCCAGGAACATGGCCCGCTTCAACTCTTTTCCCGACTCGGTATCGTTGCCGTAGATCCAGATCGCGCCTTCTCTAAGATAACGATATAATAGCCGAGGCGTGCAAATGAACGTAAACGTGACGAAAAAGAATATAATGAACTGACGCTCGTTCAATCCGGTAATCGGCGTTATGGAGCGGATGATAAGCGTCGTGCAATACAGGCCGATCGTCAGTACCAGCGAATTCTTGATGATACTATAGAAATCCGGAGTCGACGCGAAACGCCACATCATCCGGTAAAGGCCACTCATCCTGAAAAGGAAATGGCCGGCTAAGCCGATAGAAAGCCAGCCCAACATTCCATACCAGGAGAGAGGATTGAACGACAGGATCGAGTTGGAGAGCAGCAGGCTCAACGGCACGGATATCAGGATCATCATGACGTCCATGACCATGATGATCGATCGCCTGAGACGAGGGCGGAGGTTGGAGAGTGCCGTTACCGATGGGTGCATTTAGTGAATCAACAACTCCTGCGCCCCCGTAGCACTTGATAGTGCCAACCCGTCACGATGCATAGATGGAAACGTTGTCGAATAGAAGGCCATTTCAAGCGGCCTCCCACAGGAAGACGCACCAAAATTCCGGACGGCAACCCCCGTCACATCGGTACGCACCGTGCTCCTGCCGCGGAACGATCGGACTGGCAGCTTGCGTGATCGCCCGATCGACAACCCGCCGGATCGTATCCTGACTCCAATCCGAAGCCGCGTTCATCCTCAATGGTTGTTTCGCGGAATGCCCTTTTCCTGCGCGATACGCCGATATTTGGCCGCCGGCTTGAGAACCATGCCGGCCGCGAGTTCGTCGACCATACCGCGCTGGATCTCCTGCCAGGGCGTCTGATGGGCGGGATAATGATATCCTCCGGCCTTCTGCAATTCCTCGCGCCGCCGGGCAAGTTCGTCATTGCCTATAAGGATATCGGCGGTTCCCTTGCGCAGATCGACGCGGACGCGATCGCCCGTTTTCAGCAGTGCCAACCCGCCACCGGTCGCGGCTTCAGGCGAAGCGTTCAGGATCGAAGGCGAGCCCGAGGTGCCGGATTGCCGCCCGTCGCCGATGCATGGAAGGGCGTGGATGCCTCTCTTGATGAGGCTGGCGGGTGGCTGCATGTTCACCACCTCGGCGCTGCCCGGATAGCCGACCGGCCCGGCGCCGCGCATGAAGAGGATCGTATGCTCGTCAATGTCGAGCGCCGGATCCTCGATCCGCTTGTGGTAGTCCTCCGGTCCGTCGAAGACGACGGCCTTGGCCTCGAATGCCTCGGGATCGTCCGGGTTCGACAGATAGCGGTTGCGGAATTCCTCCGAGATCACGCTTGTCTTCATGATAGCGCTGTCAAAGAGGTTACCTTTTAGATTGATGAAGCCCGCATTTTTCACCAGCGGGTCGGCCGCAGTCCGGATGACCTTGTGGTCGAGATTCTCCACTTGGGCGCAATTTTCGCCGATGGATTTGCCATTGACGGTCACCGCGTCGGGGTGCGGCAGCAGCTGGGCCTTCATCAGTTCCATGACCACGGCCGGCACGCCGCCGGCGTGGCAATAATCCTCGCCCAGATACTCGCCCGCCGGCTGCAAATTGACCAGAAGCGGTATCTCGTGGCCGACCGCCTGCCAGTCGTCGTTGTCAAGCGGCACGCCGAGGTGACGCGCGATCGCATTCAGGTGGATCGGCGCATTGGTCGAGCCGCCGATGGCGGAATTGACGACGATGGCGTTCTCGAACGCCTCGCGGGTCATGATGTCGGACGGCTTGAGGTCCTCCTCCACCATGGCGACGATGCGCTGCCCGGTGGCATAGGACATCTGCCCACGCTCCCGGTACGGCGCCGGGATCGCCGCCGAACTCGGCAGTTGCATGCCGAGCGCTTCAGCCAGCGAATTCATCGTCGTGGCCGTGCCCATGGTGTTGCAGTAGCCGGTCGAGGGAGCGGACGAGGCGACGATGTCCATGAACTCGTCATAGCCAATCTCGCCGGCCGCCAGCCGCTCGCGCGATTTCCATACGACCGTGCCGGAGCCGGTGCGCTCTCCACGGTGCCAGCCGTTCAGCATCGGACCGACGGACAGTGCAATCGCGGGAATGTTGACCGTCGCCGCCGCCATCAAGAGGGCCGGCGTGGTCTTGTCGCAACCGATCATGAGGACCACCCCGTCGAGCGGGTAGCCGTAAAGCACCTCCACCAGCGACAGATAGGCCAGGTTACGGTCGAGCGCCGCTGTCGGGCGCTTGCCCGTTTCCTGGATAGGATGGCACGGGAACTCGAACGCGATCCCTCCCGCCGACACGATGCCCTCGCGCACGCGCTTGGCCAGTTGCAGGTGATGCCTGTTGCAGGGAGAAAGATCGGACCCCGTCTGGGCGATGCCGATGATCGGCTTGCCGGACTGGAGTTCGGCGCGGGTCAGGCCGTAATTCAGGTAACGTTCGATATAGAGCGCGGTCATTCCCGGGTCGTCGGGATTGTCGAACCATTCCTGCGAGCGCAACCGCCGCGCCATTCCATTCTTCATGATCGATACCTCTTCACCGCGGCGATCCCGAGCCGTCGGGCTGCCACGCGCGCAATTGATGTCATCGAAGCCGGGCGGGCTCCGAACGCCGGACCCGCCTGCCTCGCGAAGCAATGAATATCCTTGTGTTACCCTCAGTGCAAATGATTGAAGGGGCAGGAACGGCGCGCTTGCGCCTGCGTCTGGTGGAAGGCCGGGTTTCGCCTTGTTTTACCTCTAAATCTCTAGCAGATAGTGCGGGAAGAGTTGGCACGAAGGGTCTTTCATGAGCGTGCTCGTAACGGGCGGAGCCGGATATATCGGCAGTCATATGGTGTGGGAATTGTGCGACGCCGGCGAAGAGGTCGTGGTCATCGATCGTCTCTCGACCGGCTTCGATTGGGCTGTCGCACCCGAAGCACGCCTCGTCGTCGGCGACATCGGGGATCGTCCGCTTCTCGAATCGGTCATCCGCGAGCATGGAGTGGATTCCATCATCCATTTCGCCGGATCGATCGTCGTTCCTGAATCCGTCGCCGATCCGCTCGCCTATTACGAAAACAACACCTGCAAGAGCCGGACGCTGATCGAGGCCGCGATCCGTGGCGGCGTCGGCCATTTCATCTTCTCCTCAACCGCCGCCGTCTACGGAGCCGCCGGGCTCGAGCCGGTGGGCGAGGACGCGGATCTCGCGCCTGAATCGCCATACGGCCGGTCGAAACTGATGACCGAGTGGATGCTGCGCGACGCAGCGGCGGCGTTTCCGGACTTTCGCTACACCGCGTTGCGCTATTTCAATGTCGCGGGAGCCGACCCCATGGGGCGTACCGGTCAATCGACCAAAGGAGCAACGCATCTCATCAAGGTCGCTTGCGAAACGGCGCTCGGAAAGCGGGCGAAGCTGGAGGTCTTCGGCACGGACTATCCGACGCCCGACGGCACCTGCGTGCGCGACTATATTCATGTGAGCGATCTCGCGGCGGCCCATCGCCTCGCGCTGGAACGGCTTTGCGGCGGCGGCGGAAGCCTGGTGGCCAATTGCGGCTACGGGCACGGCTATTCGGTGCTGGAAGTGATCGACAGCGTGCGCCGGGTCCACGGCGCGGACCTGAATGTCGCAATGGCCGAACGGCGCCCGGGCGATCCTCCCTCCATCGTCGCAAATTCGGAACTGGCCCAGCGCGAACTGGGCTGGGTGCCCGCCCGCAACGAACTCGACCTGATCGTTCGTGACGCCTTGCGCTGGGAGGATGCGCTTTCGCGCAGAAATGCGATGTGAGCCGGCGGCACGGTTATCATCTCATCCGGGAAGCCTAAGGCTCTCATCCTCTTCCACCGTACGCACAGCGGGGGAAATTTGTTATCCTGCCGGGTTCAATGAACAAGGAATTCGCATGAAGTTCGGAACAAGCGGCCTGCGTGGGCTGGCGACGGACCTTTTGGGCCCGCAAACGGCCGGCTACGCAAGAGCTTTTGCGCAGCGCCTGTTTGAAACGGGCGCGGCCCGGCCGGGCGACCGGATCTTCATCGCCCGCGATCTGCGCGATTCAAGCGCGGCGATTTCCGCCATGTGCGCGGACATCCTGTCGGGGGCGGGATTGAACGTCGTCGATTGCGGCGAATTGCCGACGCCGGCACTCGCCGGCTACGCCTGGTCCGACAAGGCGGCCGCGCTGATGGTGACCGGCTCCCACATCCCCGCCGACCGCAACGGCATCAAGTTCTTCCTG